>Ga0114958_10002461_pt1 | contig 13854 bp, 11 predicted proteins | sample C_130208_EF_Meta_FD_89577 | JGI IMG/M metagenome (GOLD analysis project Ga0114958, IMG submission 89577) | Freshwater microbial communities from Lake Croche, Canada to study carbon cycling - C_130208_EF_MetaG | ecosystem: Environmental > Aquatic > Freshwater > Lake | place: Lake Croche, Canada... | reverse complement strand
TGGAATCGCGGCTCATCCTCGTCCGGTGGTTCCTATTCCGGAAACGTCCCTGTCGCGACCGGCAGCTCCAACGCCAGCGCCAGTGGTGTTTCCTCCTCCAGCTTTTACCGTCAAATCAACGTCAGGCAGGACATGGTTCCGCGAGGCACGATGGGCCGGAAGGTGGTTCGTCCAATGCGGCCGCGCTACATCACCATCCACAGCACCCAAAACTGGACCGCCGATGCGGCGAAGCATGCCCAGGCGCTCAAGAACGGCGCTCTGCGTGCACCGAGACGGACGGGTGGCAACCGCATCGGCTTCCTGATCTGGCATTTCACCGTCGATCAAAAGGTCGCGATCCAGCACATGCCGACCAACGAGCAGGGCGAGCATGCCGACTTCGACGGCCCTGGCAACAACTACTCGATCGGGATCGAGATGTGCGAGAACCGCGGCAACAGCCGCGACGCCACTCTCGAGCGCACCGCCAAGCTCGCGGCCTACCTGATGAAGCAGAACGGCATCCCGATCAGCAATGTCGTGCCTCACTACCACTGGCCTCGCCACGGCTGTCATCCCGAGAACAAGAACTGCCCTTGGTTCCTCCTCGACAATGGCCGGCCCGGCAGCAAGTGGCGGGCCTTCCAAGGCAAGATCAATTACTACTACAAGCAGATCGAATGAGAAAAAGTTTCAAGTGCTCAGTGTTCAGTTTCAAGTGAAGAGGCAGAATCTGGATTTCGACTCTTTCTGAAAACTCCAAACTGAATACTTGAAACTCATGAACGGCAGCCCGGGAAACCGCGACATCCTTCTCGATCCGGACATCTTCTATGCCTGCGATCGCTGCACCGCTTGTTGCAAGTGGCCGGGGGACGTGCGTTTGGAGTCTGATGAGATTCCAGCCATTGCCGCGCACCTCGATCTAACCGAAATGGATTTCCTTAATCAGTTCACCCGGCTTCGCACCAATCGCCAGGGCCTCTCGCTGGTTGAGAAGGACAATCACGAGTGCATCATGCTCGACGGGACCTCCTGCCGCATCCATGCCGTGAAGCCCGAGCAATGCCGCGGATTTCCCAACAAGTGGAACTTCCCTGGGTGGCGACAGGTTTGTCAGGCCAATGCCGTGCCCATGCAGGAGGCTCGCGCAAAGGGCTTGGTTTGATCAAGCCTTGCCATACGTCCCGGCGCTCTCCTCAATCGTACCGTTCCTCATGAGGCTTTCCGCACTGGATTTTTTTTGCCTTTGGAATCGACCCCTCTTCGTCCTGATTCAGACCCCCTGCATTGAGCGCAATCCATGAGTTTAGCAACGCACATGAGCTCTTCCTCTGTTCCCTCCGACTACGCCCGGATCCGGGTGGTGGCCAGCTTCGATGAACTGGTGACGAGTTCCTTCGATGCGGGAGTCAACGCCCTATGCTGGCCACGCATACTGCCAGGCGATTTCGGGGAAGTCGTGACACTTCTGGCGGCGGGCGAGGGGATCACGACCTTGGACGAGGAACGGCTGTTGGCGCTGCCGCTTGGAGTGGAGAGTAAAGTGGCGCTCGATGTTCTGTTAGACGACCTTCGTCGTCTCCGCGCACATGACCGCGATCCGGTGCTGAACTGCATCAACGGCTACCCGCGTGACGAGGCCCCTGGTGCAGTGGTGACGGACGTGATGTCCTTCCACGTGGACAGCGCTCCAGTGGAGGCTGACACCTGGCTCTGCACCTATCATGGAGCCTGCAGCGAGGGACTTCGAAACGACGAAGCGTTGCGGCGCGTGGACATTCCCGAAACCCGCGCCGCCCTGCTTAAAGAATACGGCGGGGATGACGACGACGGTTTTCTCGAATACCTCCGGGACTTTTGCTATGATCTGCACTACGCCGCCGCGCCGCAGGCACGACCGTTCTCGTTCGGTGTGGGAAATCTCTGGCGCATCGCGGTGGACTGGCCGGGCAGTGAGGTGCCGCCATGTGTGCACCGCGCTCCCGACACTCTTCCTGGCGATGTGCCACGTTTGATGATGATCAGTTGAGGCGCTGCTATTTCAATGGATACGCGTCACGGAGTAATTTGATGACAGCAGCAAGTTCGGAGTCGTCGAGAGGACGATTCCAAAGGAGAAACCGAGCGATATCGCCATCGAAGGACTCACGGCCGGGATGGTTTACGGCGTCGCGCTCTTGTCCGATGGCGAGACGCGAGGGATTCGCTTCAGGGCGCACGCTGATGACATTGCTGGCGATGGGCTTGGCCATATCGACGAAGAATTCGATCCGGACCTTGCCACTACCGGCCTGCATCCGGCCGAGTAGCACGTGGAAGGAGGTGGTCTCCAGCACGGGAGCGAGAAGTTGCGGATTATTTACGTCGAAGCGTCCGAAAGTGAGTCCGTTTCGAACGCCATACCAGGGGCGGTTGTCATCACTCACGCAAGCCCAGAAGCCCTCATACTTGTCGCCGTTCTTGAGGTTTCCGAAGAACGAGTTCACATCCTTTTCTCCCACCCGCTGCGTGTGGAGGGCGATGACAGTGGCCCAGGTGTGGCCCTGTCCGGTGGTCAGCGAGTCAAAGGCGTCCTCGTCGAGGCAGACAAGCTCCTGCTGGAGGAACTGAATCGCCGGTTTGCCACCGATCGCGGCGAGATCCTTTCTGAAGGTTGGGCAGCCTGATCCTGGCTCATTGCGACCTTCATCGCGCTTCACAAACTCGAAGCGTTTCCCTGAGACCTCGCTCACCCACTTTCCCACGCGATCACCGTCATCCAGCACCACGCCCTTCGCGGCATCCAGGTCAACCAGCAGGCCGTTCACGGGCAATTCGGCACGAAGGATGGGGACCAGCAACAGCGATAGCCATAGGCATTTCATCCACGACTTACGTCGGCAGAACCACCCGTCTTGCAATCAAAAGAGATGGAAGACAAGGGCTTGAGTGCTAGTAAGGGCCTCGAAGGGGCTCACCTGCCTCCCCTAATGACCATGAAATCCCTCTTCGTCCTCCTCTTTGGTTCGCTGTCCAGCCTAAGCGCGGAACCATCCCCAGCGGCCAAACCCAATATCCTGTTCATCGTCGGCGATGACATGGGATACAGCGACGTGGGATTCCAGCACTGCAAGGACATCCCGACTCCGAATCTCGACAAGCTCGCTGGCTCCGGGGTGCGCTTTACCAGCGGCTATGTCACCGGGCCGTATTGCTCGCCGACACGTGCGGGACTGCTCACAGGGCGCTACCAGACACGCTTCGGTCACGAGTTCAATCCGAGTGGCGGCACCCAGGGTTTGCCGCTGACTGAGACCACGATCGCCGAACGGCTGAAGGCCGCGGGTTATATCACAGGCATCATCGGGAAATGGCACCTCGGTGCGCAGGCGCCGATGCACCCGCAAAAGCGAGGCTTCGACGAATTCTTCGGCTTTCTCGGGGGAGCGCACAGTTATTTCAATTCCGCCGAGATCCTGCGCGGTGAGACTCAAGTGAAGGAACTCGACTACACCACCGATGCCTTCGGTCGTGAGGCCGTGGATTTCATCGCTCGTCACAAGGAAAAGCCCTGGTTTCTTTATCTGGCGTTCAATGCAGTCCACACACCGATGGATGCAACCGATGACCGTCTTGCGAAATTTCCAAACATTGCCGACAAGAAGCGGCGGACCTACGACGCCATGATGCTGGCGATGGACGAGGCGATCGGCAAGGTGCGACAAAAGCTCACTGACTCCGGTCTCGACGGGAAAACGCTGGTTGTCTTCATCAGCGACAACGGTGGCCCGACCATGCCCGGTGTTACGGTCAACGGTTCGTCGAACCTACCTCTCCGCGGATCAAAGCGGACCACCCTTGAAGGCGGGATCCGTGTGCCATTCGTGGTTTCGTGGCAGGGCCATGTGAAACCTGGAGTCTTTGACCAACCGGTGAACCAACTCGATGCCACCGCCACCGCTCTCGCCGTGGCTGGCGTGGACGTGAAGCCCGAATGGAAGCAGGAAGGCGTGAACTTGCTACCCTTCCTCGAAGCAAAAAAGTCCACGCCGCCGCATGACGCACTCTATTGGCGATTCGGCAAGCAAATGGCGATTCGCGCAGGGGACTACAAGCTCGTCCGTTATGACAGCAACGCCGATACCTTGACGGGCGCAAGAAGTCAGCCGATCACGGCTGCGAAGCTATACAACCTCAAGGATGATCTCGGCGAAACCAAGGACCTCGCCGCCTCACAGCCCGAGAAGGTGCAGGAGCTTCAATCGATGTGGGATGCTTGGAACAAGTCCAACGTTGCGCCGCTCTGGGGAGGCGGTGAAAGTGACAGCGATGGCGACGAGCCTGGTGCTGCCAGTGGCAAGAAAGGCAAGCGCGTGAAGCCTTGAGCCGCGGCCCTACAAAAAAGCGCCCGCGACTTTCGCCGCGAACGCTTTGAGTATTAGGTACGGAGCCACTTCAGCCCTGCTCAATGGCGCGATCGGTGGCGGCGTCAATGATCGCAAAACGCTCGCGGTGCATGCTCTGGTCCGAACGGAAGATCAGGCGACCGGAGTGTTGACGCTCGATGTCCACGAGCAACGCACTATCCTCGGTCTTGAAGCGGTTCAATACATCCGAGTTCACCACCACGATGATGTCACCAAGGGTGTCGCGGTGTTTCTGGATGATGGAGTTGAGCTTGCGCTGGATCTCCACGGACATCGACATGGTGGTCTTGACGCGGCTGCGGCCCTGGCAATAGGGACAAGGCTCATACATGGTCTCGCGCAGGGACTCGTTGAGACGCTGACGGGTCATTTCCATGAGGCCGATCGGAGAAATCTGGAGCACCTGGGTCTTGGCCTTGTCCTTCTTCAGGCGGTCCTTCATCGCCTTATAAACCGCTTGCTGGTCCTTGCGATGGCGCATGTCGATGAAGTCAACGACGACAAGGCCGCCGATGTTCCGCAGCCGCAGTTGACGGGCGACCTCGATGGCGGATTCGACGTTGGTTTCGAAGATCATCTTGTCGACATCCTTCGAGCCCCGGTTGCGGCCGGTGTTGACGTCGATCGCGATGAGCGCCTCGGTTTCGTCGATCACGATGTAGCCACCACAAGGCAGCCAGACCTGACGGGAGAACGCTTCGTCGATCTGCTTCTGGATGCCGACTTTTTCGAAGATCGGAATCGGCGCGGAAGGAAGGTGATGGACGCGACGCTTCGCACGACGGGAGATTTTTCCAGCGATCTCACGGATGCGCTCGGTGGTCTCGAGATCATCACAGATCACCTGGTCGATCTCATCGGTGAGGAAATCCCGAGCCGTGCTCTCAATCAAACCGGGTTCGCGGTAAGTGCAGACGGGAGCTGGGTGACTGTCGCGGCGGGCTTCCACCTCGGCCCACTGCTCCAGGAGCATGGCGAGGTCGCGGACCAGGTGGCGTCGGCGGATGCCGATGGCGGCGGTTCGCATGATCAGGCCCATTCCTTCCGGGAGCTGGAGCTTTTGGGTGATGGTCCGGAGGCGCTGCCTTTCCTTTGGTTCCTCGATCTTCCGGGAAATGCCGAACTGCTCGGTGTAGGGCATGAGGACGAGGTAACGACCCGCCAACGAAATATTGGTGGTGACGCGCGGGCCCTTGGTGCCGATCGGGCCCTTGGAGACCTGGATCATAATTTCAGAACCGATCGGATAGATGTCGGGGATGTCCTTGGACGAGATTTTCTTCTGCTGATGCTTCTTCGGCCGGCCTTCGCGCTCGATCTCCTCAAGACCGGCATCGAGTGCTGCAGGAATGGCATCCCAGAAGTGTAGGAAGGCGTTCTTCTCCATGCCGATGTCAACGAACATGGCCTTCAGACCCGGTTCGATATTCTTGACGCGACCTTTGAAGATGCCTCCGACGATGTTCATGTCGCCCTCGCGCTCGACGGTGTATTCCTCTAAAATGCCACCCTCGAGAAGAGCGACACGCCGTTCGAGTTTCTCGACGTTGATGATGATGCTGTTTCCTTGCGCCGGGTTGGGCCTACCGATGCCTAGCATGCGTTTGATACGTTGGATCATTTGAATTTGGTTGGATGAGTGGTTGGTGAGAGGGTTAGCGGTCTGGAACGGGGATGGCCCTTGGAATGGTACCTTCCTCGTCCACTTCGGGAGCGATGGTGGGAGAGGGAACAGTTAAGACTCGGTCCGGGTCAGGCGTTACGGCAGCAGGTCCGGTGCTTGCAGAATCATCCGGAACGTCGTCGCCTGCGGTGTCGTTTGGATCGGCAGCCGGAACGTCATCGAGGGCGGCGATGGAGGTGATCTTGTCCATGTGTCCGCCATAGGGCTTCTGGACATGGAGCGGTAGTTTTGTTCCACTATCCTTGTCCATGAGTCCGCGGAAAATGTGCTGAACGAGGGGGCCGGCGACATGACCACCTGAGTCGCCGTCCTGAACCATGACCACGACAGCATACTTCGGCTTGTCGAAAGGAGCGAAGGCCACGGTCCAGCAGTGGTGGGTGTTCAGAACGGGATTAACCTGAGCGGTGCCGGTCTTGGCGGCGATCTGGAGGTCCGGGAGTTTCACAGCGCTGGCGGTTCCACCTTGGTTGACCGCCATCCACATGCCTTTTCGCATGAGTATGAGGTCGGAGTCCTTCACCCCTTCCTTGATGAGATCAACGGCGACCTTCGGCTCATCCTTGATCAGAATGGAGCCGTCCATGGCGATCGATTTCCGAACAATCCGTGGTTGGTAATACTTCCCGCCGTTGGCAATGGCGCAGACCATCGAACAGAGCTGGAGGGGGGTGGCGAGAACACTTTGTCCGATGGAGAACAGCGCAATGTCGTGCGGGGTGAGAGTGGCAGCGGGATGTGAGGCGCGCCAGTTGCGGTTTCCGAGCACGACGCCACTGGCCTCGTTGGGAAGCGGGATGCCGGTGGGTTTGCCGAAGCCCAGCATGGTGAAGCCATCGGTCATGGCCTTTCCGCCGATCGAGTTCGCAAGAAGGTTGAAATAGGGATTGCAGGAATTTCGAATGGCGAGCGGCAGTGCTTCAGTGCCATGCGAGCCGTGACTCTTGTTCCAGATCCAGCAGCCGACCTTGGCGTTGCCGTAGGTGATGTAGCCGTTGCAGGTGAAGGTGCGACCTGCCTGGCCCTTGACCGCCCCACTGATGGCGGTGCCGAGTTTGAAGGTGGAGCCGGGCGTAAAGTTCGAGATGCTGCGGTTGATGAGCGGCTCGGCCTTGTTGTTTCGATACGCGGCGTATTGCTCCTTCTTGATCGCGGGGATGAAATCATTGGGGTCGTAGTCCGGAACCGAAGCCATGCCAAGGATCTCTCCCGTTTGAACGTCCATGATCACCGCAGAGGCACGTCCGGCGTGGCGCAGGGTGTCTTCAGCCAAATTCTGAACGCGCGCGTCGAGGGTGAGTTCAACCTTGGCACCCGTGCCGGGACGGACGTAGCCGACAACGCCGCGGATGTTGCCCTTCTCGTCCTTGAGCATTTCCCGGCGCCCTTCCGGACCACGCAGCATGTTGTCCATAGAGGCCTCGATGCCGGCGATCCCCTTTGCCTCGCCGATGTAGTGATCGAACTTCCGATCAGCGCCCTCGGGAATATCGCCCTTGTCCCACTGCTTCAAGTACCCGAGGACATGCGACGCTAGGGAACCATACGGATATTGGCGCTGCGAGTGGATGCTGAGATAGACGCCGGGCAACTCGAGGTTGTGCTCGGCGAATTTTGCAAACTCCGCGTAGGTGAGATCGGTGCGATAGCTGAAGGGAACCAGGCCACTGTGGGTGAGGTAGTGGGCTCGGAGGGCGCCGGCGCTGTAATTCCGCGCCAAGCCAAGTTTCTGAAGGGGCGGGATCACCACCTCATTGACGATGCCGACAATGTCATGCTCGGTCTCTTCGCGATCCATACCCTTCTTCTTGGTGACGCGCTTCAGCTCGGGCGTGTCGATGTGTTGGCGCCGATAGGCATCGAAGATTTCCCGAAGGTTGAAGGTCACCTCATAGTCGCGGACGTTTCGGGCCAGCGGGATGCCGTTGCGATCGGTAATCTCGCCACGGACACCAGGTTCGCGGATCGTGACTTTCCGGTCACCGGGGACTTTCTGGAGGAATTCCTCACGACGCTCGATCTGGAATACATGAAGCCGCGTCAACAGCGCTCCGAACCCGACCAGCACACCGGCGGTCAGGAGGTAGAGGCGGAATCGATAGCGTGGCTCCATGATGACTAGTTGTAACGAGTCTTATGCTTGATCCCGTCAAACCGGATCGTGTGCTGACAAAGGCTTGATATCTTGAAAAGAAGCCAGAAGACGAAGGGAGAAAACATCATCGTCAGCAAAGAGGTGATGATCACCTGAAAGACCGTGGCGCGGGTGAGTATCAACTCGCCACGAACAAAGGTGATGATGGCATACTCGGCGGAAAGATAAAGAAAGACGGCGATGCCCGTCAGCAGCGCGGAGAACTGCCATTTCCCCTCGCGAAACAGTGGCTGAATGCCCTGCATGAGGTATCCCATGCCGCCGAAAAGGAGGATCGAGTAGCCGAAGCGCAGCGACTCCACAGGTTGCGAGTAGATTTCCGGATCCCCGCCTGCCGGACCGAGTCCACATTGCGCGTCCCAAAGAAAGCCACACACAAAGGCGAGCAGCAACATGGTGGGGGTGCCGACGGTCACAGCCGCGCAGAGGAACACGAGTTGGACAATCAGGATGCGCGCGTTGTGAAGCCCGGTGAACGCAGGAAGGAACTGCTGCAGGACGAATGCAGCAAGAACGAGTAGAAGTGTGATGAAAGTGTAGCGGATCACGGGAGTTCAATCGCCTGCGGAAAGCACGACGAATACGGTCCCCAAATCAGCGAAGTTCACGGCCGGTCGGACAGAAGCTTCGGAATCCAGGGAGCCCTTTTCGACGGACTCAACGGTACCCAAAAGGATGTTGGCCGGGAACAAGCCTCCCCGGCCGGTGGTGAACACGCGCTGTCCGGTATGGAACGCGGCGTCCTTTGATAAAAAACGGAGACGGAGCATCGGGGTGCCTTCAAATTTCCCGCGCTGGCCACTGAGAATGCCAACTTCAGGGGTTCCCTCCACCTTGGCGGAAACCTGGCACTTCTCATCGGTCAAGAGGATCACGCTCGAACGATCGTCGCGCACCAGATCCACTTTCCCCACGAGTCCTTCATTGGATAGGACCGGGAGTTGTGGCCCGATCTTTGCCAAGCCACCACGGTCGATCTCGACCGTCTGCCACCAGGTGGTTGGCTGGCGGCGAGCGATCCGTGCGGCGACCACATCGAACTTGGTGGCCTCCTCGAACTTCAGTGCGTGGCGCAGCTGGGCGTTCTCCCGCTCCAGATCGCGGAACCGTCCTTCGATCAATTCAAGGCGACCCAGCTGGCTCTCGACCAATTGCAACTTCACCTCAAGCTCCTTCGAGTGATGGGTCTCACTCAGAAAACTGCGGGCCTTGGTCTCCAGGGCGGAACCGGATTTCAAGAACGGAGAGATCGCCGAATAGTAGGCGGCCTGGATATCCCTGACGGCAGGGTCGAGTCGGGTGAGCGCCCAGACGGCGCCACCAAAAAACAACAACAGGGCGATCAAGTTCAGCGGCTTCATGGCTGGAGCAGCCTGCCGGGAGGGGGATGGGGGTGTTAACGATCGTTGCTCGACACCCGCTTGAGGAACGAAAGCTCCTGAAGGGCCTTGCCCGTTCCTTCCGCCACGGCGCTGAGGGGATCCTCGGCGATGTGCACAGGAAGGCCTGTTTCCTCGCGAAGCAAGCGGTCGAGCCCCTTGAGAAGCGCACCACCACCGGCGAGAACGATGCCGCGATCGACTAGGTCGGCGGCGAGTTCAGGAGGACAACGTTCAAGCGTGGTGCGTACGGCATCCACGATCGTATTGAGAGGGTCGGACATTGCCTCACGGATTTCCTGCGAGGTGATCGTGATGGTTTTCGGAAGACCGGCGACGAGATCGCGGCCCTTGACCTCCATAGTCATTTCCTTCGGCAAGGGAGCAGCAGAACCAAGGCGGATCTTGATATCCTCTGCGGTGCGCTCGCCGATCATGAGATTGTAGGCGCGCTTCATGTATTGCGTGATCGCCTCGTCGAGTTCGTCACCGGCGGTGCGGACACTGCGGGCATAGACGATACCGGAAAGTGAGATGAGCGCGACTTCCGTGGTGCCACCGCCGATATCGACGATCATGTTTCCGGCTGCATCCTGAACCGGAAGTCCCACGCCGATCGCGGCGGCCATCGGCTCCTCGATCAGATAAACCTCACGGGCACCCGCCTGCTCGGCCGACTCTCGGACGGCGCGGCGCTCGACTTCGGTGATGCCGGAAGGAATGGCGATGAGCACCCGCGGGTTGGAGCCGCGACGGGGATTCACCTTGCGGATGAAATGCCGGAGCATCGCTTCGGTGACTTCGAAGTCGGCGATCACGCCATCCTTGAGGGGGCGGATCGCGACGATGTTGCCTGGGGTTCTGCCAAGCATGCGTTTCGCATCATCTCCGACGGCCAGCACTTCATTGGTTCCGGCCTTCACGGCCACCACGGAGGGTTCCCGCAGTACGATTCCGTGGTCCTTGACGTTGATGAGGGTGTTTGCGGTGCCGAGGTCGATGCCGATATCGTTGGAGAACCAACTGCCGAAAAACTTTTTAAACATGGATCTTGTTGCAAATCAAAGAGGTGAGTAGCTACCGTGCGAGTCGGGATAGGCCCGGATCGATTGGAAAGCCTGACGAAAATTCACGAGGCGGGAACGCCCCCCGAAAGAGAGCGCAGGTTCGTCACCTACCGCGTTCACGTCAAGCGGGAATCCGTGTTCCTCTCCGCTGCCGTCAATGTTCCACAGCCAGAGCCTCAGGAAGTTGCCAAGGCCGAACGGCGAGCCAGGAACTCGTCCGCGAGTGCTCCGTAGGCCGCCGCCCCCGGACCGAGCGGATCATGCTCGAAAATGGTCCGCCCGTGACTGGGGGCCTCGCCGAGGCGAATCGTCCGCGGAATGACCGATTTGTAGATCTGCTCTGGGAAATACGACTGAACCTCCTCGACGACCTGTCGGGAGAGTAGAGTGCGGCCGTCAAACATCGTCATGACGATGCCTTCCAGCGTCAGGTGCTCGTTCGCGCCAGAGCCCTTAATCTGGTCGATGACGTGGACGATTTTCGCCAACCCCTCGAGCCCGAACCATTCGCATTGGAGGGGGATCAGGATCTCATCAGCCGCCGCGAGGGCGGAGGTCATCAGCACGCCGAGGGACGGCGGGGTGTCGAGGATGCAGTATTCGAAAAGATCGTTTGGCTTCAGTGCCTGGAGAATCCGGCGCAGGCGGGTGAGGTGGTCGTCCGCGCGAGCCAGTTCGATTTCCACACCGGCAAGGTCCATCTCCGAAGGAACGAGCGAGAGGTTTTCACGGCCGGTTGGAAGCAGTTGATCATAAACCGCCTTCTCGCCGAGAAGCACCGGGTAGAGACTCCCTCCCTCCGGCACTTCAATGCCGAGGCCGCTTGTGCAGTTCGCCTGGGGGTCGAGATCCACAAGCAGCACGCGCTGTCCGCGGAGGGCGAGAGCAGCGGAGAGGTTCAGGGCGGTGGTCGTTTTTCCGACTCCGCCTTTCTGGTTTGCGATGGCAACGACTTTCATGTGGCGCACCGGGGACCGGACGGGTCAGCACTTTCCCCAGCAGAAGTCGCACTGGCAATCAAAACCGCAGTCTGCGGGGAAATCATCCCCATCATGAGCCCTCCTGCCGTTAGAAGCTTGGCATTCCATCATCAGTCGTTTCCCCTGCGCACATGGCCGAAATCGATCTGACCCGACCGCCCCATGCCGATCCTACTCGGGCTTATCGCTATCGCGACGGCCTCTACGCGGCCGATCTGTTGACCGCCGCCCTGGTCCACCTCGACTTCTTCACCTGGTTGGCCGCCCATCCCTCGACCTCCTCTGAAATCTGCGCCCACTTCGGATTCGCCCAACGCCCGGCTGATGTGATGCTCACGCTTTTCACCGCCAATGGATTCATCCATCGCGAGGTGGATCGTTTTGAGATCACCGACGTGGCGACCGACTTTCTGGTGGCCAGCGCCCCTTCGTCGCTCACGCCTTACTATGCGTCGTTGAAGGACCGCCCGGTGACGAAGGATTTCCTGAAAGTTCTCACCACCGGCAAGCCCGCCAACTGGGGCGGCTACGATCATGCAGCGGACTGGCATCGCTCGATGGAGGATGAAACCTTCGCCCGCCAATTCACCGCCGCCATGGATTGCCGTGGCACGCTGCTCGGCCCGGCGATGGCGCAGGCGCTCGACCTTACAGGCTTTTCCAAGGTCCTCGACATCGGCGGCGGATCCGGCATCTACGCCTGCTCACTGGTCGCCAATCATCCGCACCTCAATGCTGTGATGTTCGATCAGCCGTCGGTGGAGACCATCGCCCGCGCCCGCATCGCCGAGCTTGGATACTCGGACAAGGTCACCGTCGCCACCGGCGACATGTTCACCGACCCGCTGCCTGTGGATTGCGATATCCACCTGTTCTCGAATGTTCTCCACGACTGGGACATTGACGAGGTCCGGAAACTGCTCGCCTTTTCCTATTCATCGCTCCTGAGCAGCGGCCTGTTGATTATCCACGACGCCTTTATCGATGAGGATAAGACCGGCCCGCTTCCCGTCGCGGAATATTCCGTGCTATTGATGCACTGCACCCAAGGGAAATGTTACGCCACATCCGAATACCGCCAGTTTCTCGCGGAAGCCGGGTTCGAGGATATCGTCTATCAGGATACCGCAGCAGACAGGGGAGTGATGACAGCGAGAAAACCGCGATGAAGATAGATTTCAAATGACGAAATCGGAATGACGAACAGAAGAGCGCCTTCGGACTGAAAGTCTTTAATCCCCAATCCCCGATCTCATATCCTCTCCCATGCCCGACTGGACTGAATACGATCTCAAGGCTGCTTCCGGCTGGAAAGCCTTCAAGGACGGGAAATCGCTGTTCGAGTCCGGCCAGGTCTCCCAGGCGAAATCCTCGCCCGATGGCTGGACCGGCTCGCTCAAGGTGAGTACCCGCCTGATCCGGCTCGGGGTGAAAGTCCCGGCCCCCGGCCATTTCGAGGTGAAATGCTCCTGCCCGGAAAACCAGGCCACCGGCGCGATCTGCGCCCATGCCGTCGCCACCGGGCTCTACCTCGTGACCCCGCGGCCCGTCACCACCGCGCCGACCTCGGCCCCAGCGGTCGCCGCGGCCCCACGGAATAACCCGGCCCGATCCGACTCGGTCCCGGCATTTTCCCTGAAATTGCCTCCAAACTGGCGCGACAGCCTGTCACGGGGACTCCTGACCGTCACCGTGGCGATCGACCCAGCCGCCAGCCCGGAGCCGTCCGACGTCCGACTAGCCGACTGGTTGATTCTTCAGGGCGTGACCTCCCTGGCGAAGCCGGTCCCGCTCTCCCTCGATCCCGCCCGACTGTCGGGATTTCTCGTCGCCCTCTGCGACCATCCGAGAATCCTCTCCGGATCCGAGCCGCTCAGCCTATCCCAAGGACGGATGCTCGCACTCGGCCAGCCGGTGAGGGAAGGGGACCACTCCCTCCTGAAAGCGACCGAAACGATCATTTCAATCGGTCAGCAATTCGCCACCCTTAACGACTCTGGAATCTCCCTGCTCGGCTCCGGAGCACCCCCGACTGATCTCGCGCCCTTCTTTAAGGACTGGCTGTCCGGAAAGTCGGCCAAGATTCCGCTCAAGCTCCTGCTTCGCCGCGCCCCGCTCTGGGAGGACTGGATTGCCCTTCCGGACGACTCTTGGCTGGGCACGCTCCGACTGACCCCGGCCATTCCGACCTTCGAACT
>Ga0114958_10002460_pt1 | contig 13855 bp, 10 predicted proteins | sample C_130208_EF_Meta_FD_89577 | JGI IMG/M metagenome (GOLD analysis project Ga0114958, IMG submission 89577) | Freshwater microbial communities from Lake Croche, Canada to study carbon cycling - C_130208_EF_MetaG | ecosystem: Environmental > Aquatic > Freshwater > Lake | place: Lake Croche, Canada... | reverse complement strand
GCTTTCGGATCAGTGGTTGGGCGCCCCGCTGAGTCAACCGCCCAATGCGAGGGAATCTCTTCATTACGATTGCTCGCGAGATAGATTTTGCCGCGTGCCACCCCCGAGTTGGCCATATCCATCACGATCGGGCCATACGCACCACCCGGCACTGCAATCGACCAAGGATTCGTGCCAATTTTCTTTTTGAGTCCGCCCCAAGGCGCCATGTTTGGCCCCGCATTGCTCATCAACAGCATCACGCAGCCTTGCTCGGCTGCGATCCGCGTGTAATACATACAGGTACCAAAATGATTTGAATTGCGAATCGAGACTACACCAACACCATGCAGCTTGGCACGCGTCACGGCCTGATCGACGGCTTGGCGCGTAATCACTTGCCCAATGCCGTCATGACCATCCATCACGCAAATCGCACCCGCGTCGACTGGCAAGGAAGTTTGCGTCAAGGCCTTCATCGCGCCAGACTTCAGTCGTGCGTAGTACCAGCCTAAGCGCAACAGACCGTGCGACTGATGCCCCCACAGGTCAGCCTGCACCAAAGTATCGGCCGCCAACTGTGCGTCTTGCGCTGGTACGCCAATGCTCTGGTACACCGCTGCAGCAATCTGCTGCAAGCGAGCCGGCTTAAGACGCTGAGGTGTTTCTTGCGATGAAGTGGTGTCCGACATACTATTTAACTAATGCTCCGTAAACGAGATTTTTATAAAGCATGCGCGTATGCGTGCGATTCGATGGCCCTTGCGCCATGATCACAGCGGCAAGTTTTTCTTTAGGATCAATCCAAAAGCTAGTACCCCAGGCACCCGCCCACATTGAGTCGCCCTTTGAACCTGGCACCCAAGCCATGCCCTCATCAAGACGCACCGCAAAGCCCAAACCAAAGCCATAACCGGGACCCGTGCTGGCGATCGTGCTGCCACCCATCCCAACCGTATGCTGTGACAACATGAGCTCAACCGTTTTGCGTGAGAGGTAACGCTTACCATCCAACTCACCACCATTCACCATCATCTGCAAAAATTTCAGGTAGTCGTTTGCTGTACCCACCAAGCCAGCACCACCTTTGAAGTAACTTTTACCGAGCGGGTTGTAGGTTTGGCGATAAGATTTGAGCATTTCAACCTTCAACGGATCGCTGTCCAGCGTCTCGGCAATACGACCAAGCTGATCGGCTTGTACCCACCAAGTTGTATCTTTCATCCCCAAGGGCGCTAGCAACAACTCATTCAAAATCGCATCTAAGGGCTTTTGCGCCACACGCTCGAGCAGCAAGCCTAAGACGTCGACTGAAATTGAATATTCCCAAACCGTACCAGGCTGATTGGCCAGCGGAATCTGACCAAGATTTTTCAACATTTGATCAGCAGTGATGTCTGTTTCACGCGCTTCGATGTTGAGATCGTCATACATCTTTTTGATACGTGGCGATTTCGTGCCGCCTGCATATACAAACCCCGAGGTATGTCGCATCACGTCTTGCACCCAGATTGGCCGAGTCAGTGGCACATCGCCACTTGCGGTTTCAACCTTCAGGTCTTTTAACTCTGGCATCCACTTAGTCAGCGGATCGTTCAAACCCATCTTGCCTTGTTCGACCATCATCATGGCCGCCACGGTGACCAATGGCTTGGTCATTGAAGCTAACCGAAACAACGCATCTTTAGGCATCGGCTTAGATTTTGCCGCGTCTAAAAACCCGTGTGCTTCGTTATGCACCACAACGCCGTTACGTGCCACCATTGTCACTGCACCGGCGAACATACCCGTGCGAACTTGCTCTTGCATCGAGGGGCCAATGCGGGCCAGCCGATCATCTGAAAAGCCTTGAATCACAGCGCCCGTAGCCGCAGTCGCCGCGGGAGGTGTCGCCGCCGTTTGTGCGTACGCACCGCAGGTCGAGAACAGCAACGTCGCTGTTAATGCCAGGCTAGCGCAATGCACACGATTACGCAAAGTTTGCTTTTTAAGATTTTTCATGTTGTGTCTCCAAAAATTTTATTAAATGATTTTTTACCAACTACAACTTATCACTGCTAATTTTTTACCTTTGGCTGATGCTTTTTTTACCTCTGGCTGATGCTGCATGAAATCTAGTCTCTGACGTCTAATCTACTTCTGATTTCTGACACTGCCTTTTAATGCGTGAGGTCAGCTTTCTAATCACCAACTCATGCTACTCGGCGACTAAAGCTCCGTAAACCAGATTCTTAAACAGCATCCGTGTATGCGTTTTGTGCGTAGGACCTTGCGCCATGATTACCGCGGCAAGTTGCTCTTTTGGATCTAGCCAAAAGCTTGTCCCCCAAACGCCTGCCCACATCGCATCGTTGGTTGAACCCGGCACCCAACCCATACCCTGACCTTGTCTAATCGCAAAGCCCAGCCCAAAGCCATAGCCAGGTCCTGTGTTGGCAATGGTTGTACCTGCCATCCCTACCGTATGTTGCGACAACATCAACTCAACCGACTTACGAGATAGGTAGCGCTTACCTTCAAACTCACCCTTATTGATCATCATCTGCAAATAACGCAGATAATCGGCGGTTGAACCGATTAAGCCCGCTCCGCCTTTAAAGTAACTTTTACCCGCCGGGTTGTAATGTTGCCGGTATGACTTAAGCATGCCAACTTTGAGCGGATCGTCATCAAGAGTTTGTGCGAGCTTTTTTTCTTGCTCTGGCGTCACCCACCAACGTGTATCTTTCATGCCTAGCGGCTCAAGTAATGCTTGCGCAACAATCACGTCCAGCGACTGGCTCATGACACGCTCAAGCAAAAGGCCCAGCACATCCACCGAAATCGAATATTCCCAAAATGTGCCGGGTTGGTGTGCCAAAGGGATTTGGCCTAAATTGCGCAGCATCTCATCAGCACTGATGTCCTCGACACGCGATTCAATATTGTGTTGCTCGTACAGGGCTTTGATGCGTGGTGATTGCGTCATCCCCGAGTACACAAAGCCCGAGGTGTGCCGCATCAAATCCTGCACCCAAATCGGGCGCGCCAGTGGCACATCACCCTCGGGCGTTTCAACCATCAACGCATTGAGCTCAGGTAGCCACCGAGTGATTGGATCTTGCAGACTGAACACGCCCTGCTCGACCATCATCATCGCCACGGTCGTGACCAAAGGTTTGGTCATCGAGGCCAAGCGAAACAGTGCATCCGTCGTCATCGGCTGGCTACGCGCGGCATCCAGGTGCCCATGCGCTTCGAAATGCACCAACTGATTACGATGCAAAATAGCCGTCACAGCACCAGGAAACATGCCCGCCTCGACCTGAGCCTGCATGACGTTCGTTAAATGCGCCAGTCGGGTACTAGAAAAACCTTGTACCAAACGGTCGTTCGCCATCAAGGTCGGTGTGGGGATTTTTTTGTTTGAAAAGGTCGACACTTTTTAATCCTTAGCAAGGTCATGCATAATCGCGGTCTGCCTGCTTGGCCGACCTGAGAAATCTTTCGCAATTGGCTCAGTGCTACAAAGTACACTTTTTATTTCACTTTTCACAAGAGATTCGTCAGATGTCAAAGCTTCGCCCAGAAATGACCGTCATTGAACTTAACAAGCGCAGTGGTGAGAACCTGCCAGGGCTAATGGGCGTTGAGGCGCTTGAAATCTCAGAAAACACATTAAAAAGCCGCATGGTGTTGCGTAAGGTGCACTTCGCCCCCAACACCTACTTACACGCTGCCAGTGTGATTGCCTTAGCCGACACTACCTGTGGCTATGCCACCATGGCACACCTGCCCAAAGGCGCTCTGTCTTTCACCACAATTGAAATCAAAAGCAATCACTTAGGCACTGTGCGCGGCGAGGGTGAAGTCGTTTTGTGCACCGCAACAGCGCAGCATCTAGGCGGTAACACCCAAGTTTGGGATGCCGTGGTCAGCGATCAAGCGACTGGTAAAAAAATTGCCTTATTTCGCTGCACGCAAATGATTTTGTGGCCTAAAGAGGGCAATTAATTTGAAGAGTTCGCGGCCAAAGCCGCGCGCCTGAGCGTTGCAGCACTCACAGGCCAACGCTCACCCGAGGGGCACCCCGAGTAGCCTGCTTTAGCCTAAATCGCTGAACTGCGCTGGTGGCGTAACAACAACAGCGCCACAACGCCCATCATCGCCAGCGCCCAAACGATCAACGGGCCTGTCGGCAAGTCGAATAAGGCTGAACCCACCAAGCCCAACACGTAGCCAGCCACCGCGACCAAATAAGTTGCCCAGAGTCGCAACCGTCTGCCTTGCAGTTTGATGGTCGCCAAGGCCGGGATAATCAGAGTCGCAAAAACAAGATAAACCCCAACAAGCTGCACTGAAACCGTAATCGCCACAGCAAACAGGCTGTAGAACCAACCACGCTTACCTTGAAATATAAATATTGCCGCTAATAGGGCAATAGTCACAAGAGCAGAATAAAAAATCTGCCCCCACCCGATCCACAAAATTTGCCCCGCCAACAGTTCAGACAAATGTTGTCCGCCGTGCGGATCATTGGCCAGCAACAACACAACAGCCGTTGCCGCCAACACAAAGACAATCCCAATCACAGGCTCTTGGTAGCGGATGGTCACACGCTCGGTCGCCACCAGCAGCCAAGCTGCTACCAAGGCCAACCCCATCGCCCCCACCTGCACCCAAACCGCTGGAGCCTCACTGCCCAACACCATCGTGACTAAATATGCACCGAGCCCTGCAACCTGCGCAATGGCCAAATCAATAAAAATGATGCCTCGCTGCAAAACCTGCATCCCTAACGGCACATGCGTCGCCATTACTAGCAAACCCGCGCAAAAGGCGGGCAACAGAATTGACCAAGACAGGTCACTCAAAGAGCTCAGTACGACATCCATGTATTGTCCAAACTGCACCTTTTAAAAGACAAAAAATGCAAATGATTGCCCCAAAAACCGCATATTCATTTTAGGCCGTTCTAACGCTAGGCTCAGAAGCCATGCAAAGTCAGCCCGACACTGTTGTTCGTCTAATTATGTCGGCATATGATGTAGGTTAACTGATTTATGTAAAGTGACATGACCACCGATACCATCATCATTACGGCGCTCGCCAATGAGTTAGACGCCAGCCTGCTGCCCAAGGGGGTACACGTTTTTTACTCTGGCATCGGTAAGCTTAATGCGGCGATTGCAACGTTTAAGGCCATTCAACACAGCCAGCCAAAGCGCATTTTTAATTTTGGTACGGTGGGGGCTGTCGCACCGCACGCCATCGGACTCATCGAGATTCAGCGCGTGGTGCAGCGCGACATGATTGCTGAACCTTTGGCACCGCGTGGTCAGGTGCCCTTTTGCACACGCCCCCATGAATATCTATCAGGCTCGGGGCAATACACCTGCGGCACCGGCGACAGTTTTGTGATGGCCAAAGACCCTTGGTTTGAAACAAACAACGTCGATGTTGTGGACATGGAGCTTTTTGCAATCGCTGCCATTGCCCACGAGCACAATATCGCGTGGCGTTCATTTAAATATGTCACTGATCACACCAATGAAGACTCAGGCCAAGACTGGCAGAAAAAAGTTCGCCACGGCGAGCACCTATTTATCGACCTGTTGAAAGGGGTACTTTGATGCAACGTCATTGCAAATTAGCAAGTTTCATTTCTTTGAAATTCTTCGGATTTTTTTTGTTTAATCTTTTCGCGGCGTATTCGATGGCTCAGACAACACACACTCCTAAACAGGCCACCTGGGTTGCGAAGGATTTTAAATTTCATACAGGTGAAGTTTTAAGCGAGGTCAAGCTTGGCTACACCACCCTAGGTGAACCCACCGGCATACCGGTTTTAATTTTGCATGGCACGGCAGGCACTGGCACCGGCATGCTAAACCCCGCCTTTGGTGGACAGTTATTTGGCCCAGGTCAGGCGCTTGATGCCAACAAATACTTTATTATTTTGCCCGATGCCATCGGGATGGGTGCCTCAAGCAAGCCCTCTGATGGGTTGCGTACAAAATTTCCACAATACAACTACGACGACATGGTGGCGGGGCAGTATCGCCTTGTGACCGAAGGCTTAGGGCTCAAACATCTGCACTTGGTGTTAGGCAACTCAATGGGTGGGATGCAAACTTGGCTGTGGGGGATCAAGCACCCTACCTTCATGGATGCGCTAGTGCCAATGGCATCCCTGCCAGCAGCGATGTCAGGCCGCAATTGGATGACGCGCCGCCTGATAATTGATTCGATCCGAAACGACCCTGCCTGGCAAAACGGCAACTACACACAACAGCCGCCTAGCCTACAGGTTGCCTCGGTATTCTTTCAAATAAGCACCAGTGGCGGCAATATGGGTTTACAAAAGCTTGCCCCCACCCGAGAACTCGCGGATCAGTTGCTCAACGACCGCTTAAAAGCCGTTTCTAAGGCTGATGCCAACGATAACTTGTACCAATGGGATTCATCGCGCGACTATGATCCCTCGCGTGATCTCGAAAAAATTCAAGCGCGGGTGCTGGTCATCAATGCAGCCGATGATGAACGCAACCCGCCTGAGTTTGGTGTGATCGAAGCCGCTTTAAAGCGCATTCCAAACAGCCAACAACTCCTAATAGCTGCCAGCCCGGACACCTCTGGTCACGGCACGACGGGACAAGCTAAGTGGTGGAACAAGCAATTAGGGGCGTTTTTGCAAACGGTGCCTGTGCAAAAAAATTAAACCTCTCTGTAACGGCTTTGCATTTGCCGTCAGCCAGCAAGAGCACTCATTGGCTTGATGCCACTGCAACACTGGCAGCTATAACAACAAGATACGCACCACACAGCACTTAAGCAGAAACAACCGCACATGCAAAATAATAACGAATGGGTCAATATGAAACACAATCTCGACACGAGTCATCATATATTTGCTGACACAAAAACTGCGCTGACGAACAGGGTGCGGTCTGCACCGCAAAGAGTGCTACTCACCATCGCGGCAAGCCTGCTCATGTGCGCAGGCGCTCAGGCTCGCGTCACAAAAATCGTCATCGACGAAACGCTTGCGATGGCGCCCCCCACAAGCGCAACAGCCGAGCTATCCACTGGCGCCCAAACCGTCGTCAATGGTTCGAAGATCCCCTACGAAATCATCGCAGGCCGGGCCTTTGGCGAGCTTGATCCAACGTTGCCGCAAAACGCCTTAATTCAAGATATTGAACTCGCCAAAGATGCCGATGGCAAAGTACGTTATGTGGCTTCGTTCGTGCTGTACAAGCCCATTGATTCAAAGCAAGCGAGCGGCATGCTTTGGCACGATGTACCCAACCGAGGTCGCGTGTTTCCGTTTGCACCGCAAGAGCAGGCCTTTGGTGACATTTTGCTCGCCAGCGCCTGGCAAGGTGACAATAGCGGCGCCACCGCTGTGAGACCCAACGCAAGCGTGAAAGGCATGCAGTTTTTGCAAGTACCCGTCGCACGCCTTGCAACGGGCGAGGCGGTCACCGGCCAAGTATTTGGACGAATTGTGAATCGCGCTGGGATGAGCTCACAACCCTTACTCGTACAAACGAATCCAGTTCCTTACAAGCCCGCTTCGCTTGACACAAAACAGGCAACACTCGTTTCGCGCGGCGGCGAGACTATGCAAGGTATGGCGATCGACGAAATCTCTGTCCCCGCCTCAGACTGGGCGTGGGCAAAATGTGATGACAAGTCCCCATTTCCAGGCACGCCCGATGCGGCACAGATCTGTTTAAAAACCGGCTTTGATGCCAAACGTTTATATCAGGTGGTCTTTACAGCGCAAGATCCCTATGTTTTGGGAGTCGGCTTGGCCGCGTGGCGAGATGTCGGTCACTTTTTCAAACACTCAGTTAAAGATGATGAGGGCAACGCAAACCCTGTCGCGAACCTTGTCAAACACAGCATCGGCCGTGGCATTTCACAATCGGGCAATTTTTTGCGGGGTTGGCTGCATTTAGGTTTCAATCAAGCTGAGCAAGGCGGCGTGGTGCACGAAGGTGCCTGGCCCATCATTGCCGGCCGGCGTATCGCCTTAAATTTTAGATGGGCACAGCCTGACGGCGTGCTTGAGCTGTATCAGGCCGGAAGCGAAGGGCCGCAGTGGTGGTTGCCTCATCCCGACCCCGTGCGCAGTTTGCCTTCTGCTGGCATTCTTGACCGTTGTACTGCAACCAACACTTGCCCAAAAATCGTTGAACATTTTGGCTCGGCAGAAGTCTGGGCTTTAAAGCTAACTCCTGAATGGGTCGGCACGGATGCGAAGACCGATCTGCCGTTGCCTGAAAACGTTAGACGCTATTACATCGCAAGCAGTACCCACGGCGGCGGCGTGGGCGGGTTTGATAGCAGTCTTCCGGGCGTTGGCTTACCCAAAACCGGCGCGGTGTGTCCCGGCAACAACTTTGGGATCGGTGTCTTGCCCGTTAACCCGGTGCCACACACCGAAACGGTCAATGCCATCCGCGTGCAATTTCGTAACTGGGTGATCAGCGGTCAAGCACCGGTGCCCAGTAGATTTCCAACGCTGGCTCCTGCTGCGGGGCAAAACAGCGGTACGCTTGCACTCGCCAATAAAAAAGATTTAGGCTTTCCAACTCTGCCGGGGCTACGACCCACTGTCCCCGAAGCAGATTTCATCATGCCAGTCTTTGATTACGACTGGGGCCCACAGTTCAACGCGCTGGATGCTTCTGGGGTGCCTTCCAATGCACCACCAAAAATCAAACAAATCTTAAAGATGTACGCACCCAAAGTTGACCAGGATGGCAATGAGCTAGGGGGCGTGCCCGTTGCGTTGCTCGACGCACCGCTTGGCACCTACCTCGGTTGGAACATCACCGCGGGTGGAGACAAACCTTTTCACAAGGATCAAATTTGTGATTACGTCGGGGGCATGATTCCGTTTGCACGTACAGCTGCCGAGCGAACCGCCAATCAGGATCCAAGATTGTCGTTGCAAGAACGATATCAAAATCACGCAGGCTATGTGGCTGCCGTCAAAAAGGCAACCGAACGCGCACTGAAAGAAGGTTTTCTGTTAGCGGAGGATGCAGACAAGTTGGTTGCTCAGGCGCAAGCCAGCGCAGTGCTCAAATAGTGCGACAGCGGCAAGACTATCTGGCTCTCAAGACAGTCTTGCCGCGACTCAACGCTTTCTAAGCTTGAACAGAACGTGTGCTGAGGGGGCAATCGAATAGTGGATAAGTATCTGCTATTGACTGCCTGAACTCTGCCTCACACTACATTAAAGTGGTGTGTACCATCAACGCCTAGCTGCGCGACTAAACCGAACTCCCAATCCAGATAGGCTTGCATCGCCTCACGCGGTGCATCGGTACCTTCATACGGCCGTTTGTAACGATCAATCGGTTCTGACAGCAGCGCAGTCGCGCCTTTTTCTAATGCGAGCCCTGCGGCTTTCCAAGCTCGCATACCGCCTGTCAATACCGATACGGGCGCACGTAACAACGCGGCAATTTCAGCGTGCGCATACGCTGAGAGCAAGCCGTCCGAACATACCAAGACATAGGCCGACGCCCGAGGAAGTCGGCTAACAGCTTGCCTGAACTGCGAGCGCAACACATACTGCGCGCCAGGTATGTGGGCTTGCACATACTGAGCGTGCTTGCTGAGATCAATCACGACCATTTTTTTGACCGCTACATCATGCGCGACATCATCTGCCACGTCACCCACTAACCCAGCCGCTAACTCTGTCACGTTAATCGCTGGAACAATCGGCAGCTTTGCGCACTCAGCGACCCAAGTGCCGGTCTCGGCAAAGGCCCCCACTGGCAAGTCAGTCAACACATAAACATCCCACGCCATCTGAGCCAGCCACGAGGCGGTCATGTTGGCGCGTACACCATCTGTATCCACTAAAACGATGCGTGCACCGCGCACCGGCGCCACCATTTCTGTCTCTTGCACAAGCTGTCCGCCGGGCGTTGAACGAAAACCCGCGATATGGCCTGCAGCAAATTCTTCGGGCGTACGAGCGTCGAAAAAGTAGGTGGTTCGCTCGCCCTGCGATTGCCAGTTCTGCGCGTCAGACCACATGACACGCTTTACCCCCGCACGCTCTGCAACACTGCGAGCACGTGCCGCTGCGTTTTGCTTTGTTTGCTCAGAGACGTCTTTAAACTTGCGCGTTTCGCCTTTGTCCAGAGCTTGACCCGCGAGCGTCCAGCCAATCGTGCCATTACGCAAGGCCGACACTTTATTGGGGATGCCCGCATTAATTAAAGACTGAGTACCAATGATGCTACGCGTGCGGCCTGCACAGTTAACGATGACCTGCGTTTCTGGACGGGGCGCTAATTCGGCGATACGCAACACCAACTCTGCCCCCGGGCAACTGGTCGCCGTTGGAATGCTCATCGTGTTGTACTCATCGTAGCGACGCGCATCAACAATCACAACATCGGCTTGTTGATCGATCAAGGCTTTTACTTCGGGCGCCGAGAGTGAAGGGGTGTGCCTTTTGGCCTCAACCAACTCGCCGAAAGACTTACTTGGCACATTCACATCGCGAAACAACTCACCATCGGCAGCTTGCCAGGCGCGCACTCCGCCTGCAAACACCGCAACGCGACTAAAGCCCAAGGCGAATAAACGAAGCGCGGCACGCATTGCCTCAGACTCTAATAAATCGACCTCGCCTTCATCGAGCGTCACAATTTGCACATCGCGACGGGGCAACTTCGAAAAAGCATCAAGCTTTATGCGTGACAGCGGGAAATTTGCCGCAAACAAAGGATGAGCTTGAGCGTGTGGGTCTTCTTCACGAACGTCTAAAAACGCAATCTCGCGTTTTTCAAGCAACGCGCTTCGCACATCATGGTACTCACACAGCTGCACTGCCTCGATTGGACTAGGTTTGAACACGATCATTAATTCCAGAGATTCGGTACAACATCATTGCTGTAACCAGAGATAAAGGTTTTTGCTGCACCCGTTACTGGGTCAAACACATGCCGGCTAATACGGCCGATATTACCGCCATAGACATGAATACTGATTGAGGTCTGGTCTGCATGAAAATTTGCCACTTCATGCACATCATGCGTGGCGGGTGACACGCTACAGACATTGCCGCGCTTGAGCACCTGAGTTTCACCACGCAGATAACTACCATCCGCTTGCTTAAAGTAGTGCGTGTCGATCTCTTGACCACGCAGCATACCGATCAAACCCCAAGTCATGTGATCGTGTACGGGCGTCTTCTGACCCGCGCCCCACACAAAGCTCACCACCGAAAACCGCTCAAGCGGATCGGCGTACAACAAATACTGTCGATAAAACTCAGGATGCGGTAACGCAAATGGCTCTGGTAACCAGTCGTCTTGCGAAACAAGTCTCTTTAATAAATTAGCACCTTGTTTCAACAGCTCTGGCTCAGCGCGCTCACGCTCGAGTAAACCACTTAGGTCTTGCACAAACGACAATAATTTTTGATTGTTCAAGGGTTCGCTCTGCAAGAAAATGAGAGCACAAGCTTAACAAGCTTCACGAGCTTCTGTCATTGGGTTTCAGGCCTCTAAGCCCTGAGGGGGGTAGGAAAAGGACTTTTGCGTACCATTTCAAAATAGTCGTTATGATTGGCTTGGTTAAACATTCAAAACAAAAATGATCACACATGGGCCACGCTATGCGCACTATCCTTTCAATGCTTGCTTTGCTGGTGTTGCAGCTACAGCCCGCGTGGGCGGCTGAACCGATGAAATGGGTGACGAGTTGGGCCGCTTCGGTTCAAGGGCCATATCCAACGGGCAATCCTTCGGCTCAACCGAACATGCACATGGTTTTTCCGTCACCTGCAACAGGCGCACGCAATCAGTCGTTTCGATTGATGGTTAAACCAGACCTTTGGGGTGAGCAGACGCGCATCCGTCTATCCAATGCACTTGGGACGCAACCTGTCACTTTTTCTGACGTTTTTGTGGGACTACAACTTGGCAGCGCCGAACTTGTTCGCGGCACGAATCAAGCTCTGACCTTTTCAGGTAACAAAGGGGTCACTGTACAGCCCGGCGACTCGGTCTGGAGCGATGCGGTGGCGTTACCCTTCGTGAACGCCAATAGCCTCGGTCTGTTAGACGGCCGCAAACTTGCAGTGAGCTTTCATATTGCTGAGACCAGCGGTCCCATGACCTGGCACGCCAAGGCGTTACAGACCTCCTATATCACCCTGCCGGGCTCGGGTTCGCACACGCACGATGAACGCGAAACCAATTTCCCGTACACCACAGCATCTTGGTTTTTCTTAGACGCGGTTGACATGCGGGCGCCTGCCGACACAAAGGTCATTGTTGCGTTTGGCGATTCGATTTCAGACGGCACAGCCTCAACCATGAATGGTGATGACCGCTGGCCTGACGTTTTAGCCCGCCGTCTGCGTCATCAATACGGCAACAAAGCTGTGGTGCTCAATGCCGGAATCGGCGGTAACCAGATTGCGGGCCCCGCTGAGTACTCACCCATCAAGCCGTTTGCGGGCGGCCCCTCTTCCTCGATGCGACTTGAGCGTGATGTCATCCAGCTCTCGGGCGTCACCACTCTAATCTGGCTTGAAGGCATTAATGATTTCAGTAAAAATGGCAACGCCTCAAGTGCAAGAGTGATTGCGCAAATGAGTGATGGCGTTAAACGCCTGAATACCGCCGGGATTCGTGTCATTGGCGCAACAGTCGGCTCTGCGCTGGCCAGCACCAGCGCCGCTCACGGGTTTCCTGAGCAAGATGAAAAGCGCAAGGTATTAAACGACTTCATCCGCTCGTCGCCCCTTTTTGCCGGGGTCATCGACTTTGACGTGGTCACGCTCGACACCGAAACTGGCCAAATGAAACCCGAATACGTACCCGACAGCACCATTGGCGGACCCGGTGACCGCTTGCACCCCAACCGGGCTGGGTATCATGCGATGGGCGATGCCATCGATCTCGCCATGTTGATCGCGGCCAACCGTTCAAAACCACAAAATTGACACACGTCGATGCCAGGGCACGAGGTTGAGCCGAAACGACCTTCGGCTTTTAAGACTTAAGATTGACGGCACTTGGCTTTGGTTGCCGAGCCAAGTGGTCTCTTTTATAATTCAACGACTTAGCCTCGAAACTAAGTTTTATTTTATTTTTCAATTTATGCCCGTTTTCTGCATGAAACCGGCGTCAGTCACGCACGGCAATGCTGAAACACATTGAAACTTCTTTGCCCGACTGACGACTAAAAATACATCTACCCGCTGGGGCTTGCTTACTCTATACTCCGACACTTTACAGACTAGTGGAGAATACCTATTTCTTACTCGGTCCAAAGCAGTCTTGCCTCATGAATTGTTATCTTTAAAAAGCTTAGCTTGGGTCGTTCAGGATGTGGATAGTTAGAACTGCGCTAGAGAAACCGTACACGTTCATCGTCATGGCGATCCTCATCCTGCTCACCACGCCTCTGGCGGTGATGCGGACCCCAGTCGACGTCTTGCCCGAGATCAATATCCCAGTCATCAGTGTGATTTGGAACTACAACGGCTTATCAGCCGAGCAAATGGGCAACCGCATTACTCAGGCCCACGAACGCACCCTCACCACAACGGTCAATGACATCGAGCATATCGAGTCCCAGTCATTAAACGGCATCGCGATCATCAAGATCTTTTTTCAGCCAAACGTCAACATCCAGGCGGCACTCTCACAGATTGTCGCGGTATCTCAAGCCGTTCTACGACAAATGCCTCCTGGCATTACCCCACCTCTCGTCATTAAATACACGGCCTCATCGGTCCCAGTTATCCAACTTGGTATGTCGAGTACGGTTTTGCCAGAAAAAGAATTATTTGACGCCGCATTGAATGTGTTACGTCCTCAACTTATTACGATTCCTGGCATCG
>Ga0114958_10002459_pt1 | contig 13858 bp, 12 predicted proteins | sample C_130208_EF_Meta_FD_89577 | JGI IMG/M metagenome (GOLD analysis project Ga0114958, IMG submission 89577) | Freshwater microbial communities from Lake Croche, Canada to study carbon cycling - C_130208_EF_MetaG | ecosystem: Environmental > Aquatic > Freshwater > Lake | place: Lake Croche, Canada... | reverse complement strand
CGCTGCGGGTTTGAGCTGGTCGGTGTCGAGCGAGAGGTCGGCCGCAAGCACGGTCGTTGGCTCGACGTGGTTGAGCTCCAGCGCCTGCTCTAGCTCTCGAGCCCGGCTGCTATCGGATGCAGACCTGCTGGGACGCTCTCGCGACGACCGAGCAGCGTCCAACGACCCAGCGGGGCTACGACGAACACCAGCAGGGCGATGAGGGAGATGGCGATGACCAGCGGGTCAGCGTGCAACAACTGGACCAGCATCGTTCGTCCACCAGGAAGCCCGATGAACGGTGCCGACACGGTGAGCACGATGAAGAGGCTGCGGACCCTCCCCTCGGCAACCGGCGCCAACAGCACGAGCCCCCAGGTGAGATACCACGGCTGGACCACAGGACCAAGAATGACGAACGCCAGCAGCGTCAAACCAAGGGCCGTGAGCTGCCCGATCCGATCAGACTCTTTCAGCAGCCAGATGCCAGCAGCAACCGCCAGCAGCAGCCCAATCGACCTCGTCACCGAGAGAATCGATGCCTGATCGACCATCCAGCCGAGCGCATGGGCGAGGCCGGTCGACGCCATGCCCAACGCCGTCGCCGGAGCCGCCCAACTTCGCACCGTTCCCGGCGTGGCGAGGTTCTGGACCCAGCCGAGGCCGAGCCCACTGAGCATGGTGAACACGGCGAGCACGCCGGCCGAGAGGATCCCGGCCAACACGAGAGGCCGAAGCCGTTGTCGGAGTGAGACCTGCGGACCGAGCCAGTCCCATGCGATGTAGAGGATCCCTAATGCCGCCGGCGCCTTGACGGCGGCAGCCATGGCGCACAGAACGATCCCCCACACGGGATGCTTGAGACGCGAGGCGGTGATGCCGGCGACGAGCATCGCGGCCATGAGCGCATCGTTGTGGGCACTGTTGACCAAGGTGATGAGGACCAGGGGGTTGAGCACGGCGAGCGTGAAGGCCTGGCCGGGATCGCGGCCAGCTGTGCGTGCCAGTTTCGGGATGCAGAAGGCCAGGATCGCCACCGCCCCGAGCTCAAGCAGCCGAAGCGCCATCACCGAAGCGGTGGCGGAATGGAAGGTCATGGAGGCGATGAAGCCATCGAGCATCAAGAACAGCGGTCCATAGGGTGCTGGGGTGTTGCCCCAGAGGGCATCGACGGGATTGACATAGGGGCCAGCCCCGAGGGTGAAGGGTCCATAGACGTAGGGATTGATGTGATGGCTCACCATCTCGCCCTGGGCGGCATAGCTGAAGACATCCCGACTGAACATGGGTGCGGCCAAGAGCATGGGGATGAGCCAGAGGGCCAACACGGCAACAAGGAACTTGATCGGGACCCCCGGGCGGCTGCGGAGCGCCTTGGCCAGCTGCAGCCAGACTCGGAGCAGAAGCACGAGACCGCCGTAGACCAGCAGGAGGCCCAACATGAGCAGCGTCTCGTTGCCCGGATCGGTAGCGGAGGTGGCGGCGGTCGGAACACCGAAGGGCCACGTCCCGGGCATCTCGAGCTTGAAAGGTGAGTTCGAGAAGGATCCGCCGATGGCGATCGCCGCCAACGCGAAGAACCCAAGCAGCGCTGGTCGCCTCAGCCAGCGCCAATCAGACGGGTCCGCAAGTTCCGGAGTCTCAGTCGGCTCTGGTCGGACACGGTGGACGAAGGCTTCAGCTGCATCGATCACCCAATGGACCCGAGATGAGGTCGACTCGGCCACCGCGAGGACACGTCCTCGGAGGCTAGGAGTGGGGGAAAGGGTCTCGTCCATGGGTGTCAGTGTCCGCTGACAGAAAGGATCTGTCGCGGTTCGTAACGCCATTGTAACGAAAACGACGCGAGATTGCAGAGAAAGGTCGACCAAGAGACGTTCCCCCTCCGATACCTTCGACACCCATGCCCCCCGTTGAGCTTCACTCCATCGCCGTGTACTGCGGATCGAGCCCCGGCGCTGACCCTGCGTTCACCGCCGCAGCTTCCAAACTCGGCCGCCACCTTGGCCAGCGGAGGATTCGCCTCGTCTACGGCGGCGGGCACGTGGGCCTGATGGGTGTGGTGGCCGATGCTGCTCTCCAAGTCGGCGGTGAAGTCATCGGGGTGATCACCGAAGCGCTCGCCGAGCGCGAGGTGGCCCATGAGCACCTCGGACGTCTCGAGGTCGTCGCCACGATGCACGAGCGCAAGGCAACGATGGCCGACCTCTCCGACGCCGTCATCATGCTCCCCGGCGGATTCGGCACGCTCGACGAGTTCTTCGAAGCAGTGACCTGGACCCAACTCGGCATCCATGCCACCCCATGCGGAATCCTCGATGTAGCGGGCTACTTCACTCCCCTGCTCCACTTCCTTGACAATGCCGTCGATGCCGGATTCATAGATCCTCGCCATCGAGCAATGATCGCCACCGCTTCCGATCCCGGCGCCTTGGTCGACGCACTCGGTCTGATCGAAGGACGCACCGAGGGGGTCCTGAGCGACCGAGACCGCTAGCCCGAGGCATCGCACGTCGCCCAGACCCAGACCGAGACCGAGACCGAGACCGAGACCGAGACCGAGACCGAGGATTGATCCGACATCGAGGACTGGGCCGATCAAGCCTTGGGGCTCATGCTCGAAGCGTGACTGACCTCAGGACCTTGCTCGCCAAGAAGATCCGTTCCATGCCCCGGTGATCACCGCCCCCGGACCGGTCTCCGAGCATTAGACCCCCAACACCGCCAGCAGCGCCTTTGTCGGCTTTGCGTCGGCCGTTGCCGGATTGGTGCCGGCCTGCAAGGCGATCGACTCACCGGTGACGGTGTTGGCCAGATACAACGACGCCCTGTAGCCCTGCGACGTTCGTTTGGCCAGCGTCGTCGCTCGGTCCAAGGTCTTGAGCACCCGGGTTGGTTCGATCGAGGTCTCGGAGATCGCCACATAGGCGGTCTGGTCTGGCCGAGGCCAGTCAAGGATCTCGATGGTCGTCTCTGTTACCGCCACCAGGACCACCGGCACCAGCCCCTGCTCCGCCGCATTCTCACGTCGAGCCGCATGCATCCCTCGGAGCATGCCGATGGTGCCCCCGATGTCGGCTCCGACGGAAATCTGATCGACCGTGGCCCCGGTCAATCCTCCGACGATCTCCCCCGCAAGCGATCCTTTGAACATCGACCAGATCAGTTTGCCGCTCTTGTCCTCGGGTGCCATGAGCGAGGCCGCGATCACTGGCGTGGCATCGCCGACCACCGCCTGGGCCTTGGACCGGTACTCCTGACCGAGGTTCGGGTTGGCCCGCTTTCGGAGCAGCACCAAGGCCAGCAGCGCCGCAATGATCCCCCCAGCGATTGCCAGATCTGTCCACGCCCGAGTCCAGATCAACACGGCGGGGATGCCGATGAGGAACGCCACTCCAAGGAACAAACGTGCTCTCGACATCCTTCAAGGCTACCAACGAGACTGCGGCGTATTCCTGATGCCCGTTGGGCGTTGTCGCTTCGGATCAGCGATGGCACGCCGAATATCCGGGTGGGAAGCCGACCCACCGCTGGAGATGTGGATCCCATCTCCAGCCCGAGGATGCGACAACCCCTGTGAACGAAGTTCACAGGGGTTCGCATTCTCCACCATGTCTTGAGACATGTTCTTGGTGGACCGGGAGGGATTCGAACCCCCGTAGGCTGAGCCGTCTGGTTTACAGCCAGATCCCTTTGGCCACTCGGGCACCGATCCGTTGATGATGTTAGCCGAGGTGCCGCAGCCGTCCATCCGCATAGAGCGGAGCTGGACCGATACGATTCAGCGCATGCCCTCCTTCGACATCGTCTCAGAAGTTGATCTCCAGGAGATCCGCAATGCCGTCGACCAGGCCAACCGCGAGGCCACGACCAGGTTCGACTTCAAGAACACCGACTCGAGCATCGAGATCGGAGACGGCGAGCTGACGCTCGCCTCATCGACCGAGGATCGGATTAGGGCCCTCTATCAAGTGCTGGAAGAGAAGTTGGTCCGAAGGGACATCTCGCTCAAGTCCATCGAGCCCAAGGGGATCGAAGAGGCTTCAAAGGGCACTGCTCGACAGAAGGTCATCCTCAAGGCCGGCATCAGCCAGGACGTCGGCAAGAAGATCAACAAGCTCATCAAGGAACTCAACGTCAAGGGCGTCTCATCGCAAATCCAAGGCGAGCAGGTCCGGGTGACAGGCAAGAAGCGCGACGACTTGCAGGCCGTGATCACGGCCTGCAAGGAGGCCGACCTCGGCGTCCCCCTCCAGTTCAATAACTTCAGAGACTGAGATGTATCCCTGGTCGGGCGACGACCAGCAAATCTCAGTGGCGAGGTAGCTCGTGCTCCTCGAGCTCGAGGTGCTCATCGAACTCCTCCATCTCGTTCACGTGGAAGAGGCGGTTGAACAGCAGCAGCTTGAGCACCCAGAAGATCGCGAATGACAACACGTTCGCCACCAGAACGATGATGGTCTGCTCAAGGTGCGGCAGATGGTGTTTGACGCTGACATGGCGAGCCGCCTGTGCCCCGACCACAGAGACCGCTATGCCCACGGCCGACATCGACCAGAAGGGGAGGATCTCCTTCATCAGGTGACTGCGCCCACCCTTGCCCCAGGCCCACTTCCGGTTGAGGTTGTACGAAGGGATCGTCGCCACCGCATTGGCGAAGATGGTGGAGGGAACCTGGCTCCAGACCTTGAAGACGCCGAAGACGAGGAACAGGGTCACGAAGGAGACCCCGGTGGAGATGACCGACACCGCGGTGAAACGGATCAGCTTCTTGCCCTCGTGCGACTTCGACCACTCTTGGATCTTGTGCACGAGTTCGACCATCGACGTGATGCTAGGCGCTGAGCAGCAGGGCGATCGGCCAAGCCGAGGATCCCCTGCGTAACGCTCAAATCCGCAGTGATCCAGCCTTCGCCACCGAGGCGTAGAACTCCGCTGATCCCTTGGGAGTTCGCGCGAAGGTGGTCCGATCGCAGGCCACGAGCCCGAAGTGCTGCTCGTAGCCGAAGGCCCACTCGAAGTTGTCGAGGAGGCTCCACAGGACATAGCCCCGGATGTCCACTCCGTCGCGCAGAGCCTCGTGCACCGATGCCAATGCTGCCGTCACGTACTCGATCCGCTCCTTGTCATCGGTCGTCGAGACTCCGTTCTCGGTAAGGACGACCGGCAGGCCAGTGAGCTCCGCCGCCCGACGGGCGGTGGCACCGGTGCATTCCGGCCACCACTCGTACCCCATGGGCGTCGAACGCGTCCCCTTCGGCGGGGCGGCGAAACCGTTCTCGTCGAAGCTCATGCGCGTGTAGCACTGCACGCCGATGAAGTCGTCACCGCCGGTGGCTCGCAGGAACACGTCCTCCATCGACTCCCGGAACTCGGCCAGATGCTGCTCGCCACCCTCGCTCGCCACCATGTCGGCCATCGAGAGGGTGAGGCCGATCGGGTAGGTCCCCGGTGCGGCGCGCAGCGCCTCGACCGAACTGCGGTGTGCAGCGATCATGGTCTGATTGGCCGCCGCGAAGCGGTCGAGGTCGAGCGACACCCCGGGAGGAAAGGCACCTAGGACGTACCCCATCATCGTGACGATGTTGGGTTCGTTGATCGTGCAGGCCATTCCGATCTCGTCTCCGAGATGCTCTGCCGCCTTGGCCACATAGGCCGCCATGCGCTCCGGGGTCTCCGACCACTCGAAGCCCCCTCGCTCAGCCAGCCAGCGAGGCGAGCTGAAGTGGTGGAAGGTGACCACCGGGAGGATCCCGAGGTCTCGCGCTGTGACGCAGATCTCTTTGTAGTGATCGAGAGCTGCCATCGAGAACAAGCCTGGCTCCGGCTCGATTCGGCTCCACTCGAGGCTGAACCGGTACGCGTTGAGCCCCATGTCAGCCACCAGGTCAAGGTCCTCGCGCCAGCGGTTCCACGAGTCGCATGCATCGCCCGAGGGCTCAGCCACAATCGTCCCCTCCTGGTGCTCGAATGCCCACCAGTCGTTGTTCCAGTTCCCTCCCTCGATCTGGTGCGAGGCCGTCGCCGTGCCCCACAAGAAGCCAGAGGGGAAGGTCAGGAGCTGTGAGGCGGAAGAGGTTTCAGACATGGCGCCAATGTACGTCAAGTCGAGGTGGCGCGACGGGTCTCGAAGGGTGCGACAATGGACAGGTGAGCGACTCTTTGGACTTCCTCGTCAACCTCCTCGACCTCGAGGCCATCGAGGTCAACATCTTTCGGGGAATCCAGCCCGACGAAGAGCGCCAACGGGTCTTCGGCGGCCAAGTCGCCAGCCAGGCGCTGATGGCGGCTGGCCGGACCGTCGAGGTCGGAGCCGTCCACTCGCTCCACTCCTACTTCCTTCGGCCCGGCGACCCCACGGTACCGATCCTCTATGAGGTCGACCGGATTCGTGACGGACGCTCGTTCACCACCCGGCGAGTGGTGGCCATCCAGCATGGACGAGCCATCTTCAATATGTCGTGCTCCTTCCACACCGCCGAGCGCGGTATCGAACACCAGTTCACGATGCCCGAGGTCCCAGCCGCCGACACCCTCGCAACGCTCCCCGAGCGCCTCGCCCCCTGGCGCGACGAACTCGCCGAATGGTTCGACCGTCCTCACCCCATCGATCAGCGGTTCATAGGGGACCTTCCCTGGAAGATCACCGAAGGACGTGAGCCGATCCAACAGCTGTGGATCAAGGCCGATGGAGAGCTCCCGGACGATGCCCTGCTTCACGCCTGCGTCGCCACCTATGCCAGCGACATGAGCCTGTTCGACACGATCCTGGCCCCCCATGCCATCCGCTGGGATGACCCGGACTTCATGGGCGCCAGCCTTGACCACTGCATGTGGTTCCACCGCGACTTTCGAGCCGACAACTGGTTGCTCTACGACACCGATTCCCCGATCGCTAGCGGCGCCCGGGGCCTCGCTCGAGGATTCCTCTATGACGAGTCGGGACGCCTCTGCGTCTCGATGGTCCAAGAGGGTCTGACTCGGGTCCTCTAGCGAGGACCTGACGTCCCTTCCCTACCGGGCTGAGATCGGGACGTAGTCGCGCTCGTCGGCACCGATGTAGAGCTGGCGTGGCCGAGTGATCTTCAGATCCTGCTCGAGCAGCTCCTTGAAGTGAGCCAACCAGCCAGCCGTCCTCGGGATGGCGAACAGCACCGTGAACATCTCGAGCGGGAAGCCCATTGCCTGGTAGATGAGGCCCGAGTAGAAGTCCACATTCGGATAGAGCCGACGGCTGATGAAGTAATCATCGCTGAGCGCGATCTCCTCAAGCTTGAGGGCGATGTCGAGCAGCGGGTTCTTGCCCGTGACGCTGAACACCTTGTCGGCGGTCTGCTTGATGATCGTGGCCCGGGGGTCGTAGCTCTTGTAGACCCGATGCCCGAAGCCCTGCAGGACCCGCTTGCCCTCCTTGACCGTCTGGATGTAGGCCTCGACGTTGTCGATCGATCCGATCTCGTTGAGCATCTTGATGACGGCCTCATTGGCCCCCCCGTGGCGAGGTCCATACAGAGCAGCAGCGGCGGCGGCAGTGGCGGAGTAGGGATCGGAGTGACTCGACGCCACCGTTCGCATCGAGGTGGTTCCGCAGTTCTGCTCGTGGTCGGCGTGGAGGATGAACAGCACATCGAGCGCCTTGACCAAGATGGGATCGGGCTCAAATCGGGGCTCCGCCACCTTCCACATCATCGACAGGAAGTTGGCGCTGAAGTCGAGGTTGTTGTCCGGGTAGACGAATGGCATCCCAACGCTGAAACGGTGTGCGGCCGCTGCGAGGGTCGGCATCTTGGCGATCAGTCGAACGATCTGCTTGTGCAGGACGGCGGGGTCGAAGATGTCCTTGGCGTCAAGGTAGAAGGTGCTCAGAGCGGCGACGGCGGAGACCATCATCCCCATCGGATGAGCGTCGTAGTGGAAGCCTTCGAGGAACCTTTTGCGCACGTTCTCGTGGATGAAGGTGTGATAGGTGATCTCGTGCGACCACTCGGTGTACTGCTCGGCGGTCGGCAGCTCTCCGTTGAGAAGCAGGTACGCGACTTCAAGATAGGAGGAGTTCTCGGCCAGCTGCTCGATCGGATAGCCCCGGTAACGAAGCACTCCGGCTTCACCGTCGAGGTACGTGATCGATGACTCACAGGCGGCGGTGGACATGAAGGCCGGATCGTAGAACCACACCCCTGGAAGCAGCTTCGAGAAGTCGCTTGCGGCGACACCACCGTTGAGGATCGGGATCTCTCGGCTCTCCCCCGTCCGATTGTCCGTGATGGTGATGCTCTCGGGCACGTCCGAAACTCCTCTTTGTCTGGGTGCGGCGTTGACTCCATGTTAGGAGATGAAGCGAGGAGCCCGTTCCTTGGGCTCGACCTCAGCCGAAGTTTGGCGTGGCCGGCGCCACCACAAGGGTCAGGGTCTTGGTCAATCCGGTGGCGTCCGCCTGGCCTGGAGGGGTACCAACCGTGATCGTCAAGGTCATCGTGGTCCCAGGGGTCAGGGGCATTCTCGGAAGGAGCAGTGAGAGTGAGCCACCGGGCTGGATCGTCCCAACCGAGCGCACCGAGGACGGTCGACCACCGGTGACCGGGGTCAAGGTGGCAGTGACCACGATGCCAGGCTCAGTCACTGTCCCGGCGTCGTGGAGCAGAGCAGTGACGAGCAGTGACGTGGTCGGCGGGAGGTTGGTGGTTGTGGCCGTCGAGGTGGGCAGCGCCGAGGGTCGCAGCGCCACCGAGGTCAGCTCGAGCTGGTGGACGATGGCGAGGGTTGAGGACGACTCGAGATCGGCGACCAGGGCCGCCATCGCCGACGCACTCATCGATGATCGATCGGCCACGAAGACCGAGTGGTGGAGCAACGAGTGCCCCGGCGCGCGTGCAAAGGCGGCTCGCAGGGGCCCGACTGCCTGATCCGCTGCCACCAGCGCCGCACCAGCGCCGCTCAGTCGAGCAGTCGCCACCGACGTGGTGAGCAATGGTCGCACCTGCGGTGTCGTGGCTCCCGGTCGTGTCACAGCGATACCGAGCAGCCGCTCGATGGTGAGGCCGAGCACATGGACGGCGAGCGAGCGCTCACGGATCACGTGCACGAAACGCTGACCGAGGTTGTCAGTCGGATTGGGAGGCAACGAGTTGTCAGCCGCAGTGGCATCGGCATCCGTTGCCACCATCAGGGCGTCGAGCGACGCACTGAGCTCGCGACGCGACATCCCGGGAGCCCGGCTCAGCACCCTCGTGAGCTCAGTGGACTGCCCTTGCTGACGAGACACCACCACATTGGCCTGAGCGACGAAGGATCGGTTGATCAGCTCGACATAGCTCGGCGAATCGCTTGCTGCAGAGACGACACCGTTGATGGCTAGGCCACCAAGGGCGAGGACGCCAACGAGTCCGAGGACGATCCCCACCGTCGAGCGGGTCGACCGTCTCCGGCTGCGCCGTGCCATCACAGCCGTCACGCTACCTGACGGCTCTTGGCGTCCCGCAGGTCGACGACGATCAGCGCATCAGGTCGGGAGAGGTCTCCATGCCTGCATTCCACACCGAGCGAGCGATGATCTTGCTCATATCGGCCCGGTGCGCATACTTCGAGGAGATGTCACGCACCTCTTCGAGAAGACCCTCTGACAGCGTCGTCGGCTCAAGACCTAGGGCCACAAAGCGGTCGCGGGTCACCATCAGATCGTTCTCCGCCGCTTCCTTGCGGGGATTCGGCAGGTTGGCAACCTCGACACCAGTCTTTTGCGAGATCAACTCGGCGAGGTCACGGACCCGATAGGTCTCCGTCACCTGGTTGAAGACACTTGGCTGGTCGCCACGCTTGGGGGGGTTGTTCAGCGCGATCTCCACGCAGCGAACGGTGTCGCGGATGTGAATGAAGGCTCGAGTCTGACCTCCGGTGCCGTGGACAGTCAGCGGGTGTCCGATGGCAGCCTGCATCAAGAACCGGTTCAGTACCGTGCCGTAGTCGCCGTCGTAGTCGAAGCGGTTGATCAACCGCTCGTCGAGGGCCGTCTGCGGGGTCTGAGTGCCCCAGACAATGCCTTGATGGAGATCAGTGATCCGCAGTCCGTCGTTCTTCGCGTAGAAGGCGAAGAGCAACTGATCGAGCGTCTTGGTCATGTGGTACACCGAGCCAGGGTTGGCCGGATGCAGGATCTCACGGTCGAGGTCCCCGTCGGGAGTCGGAACCTTGACCGTCAGATAGCCCTCAGGGATCGGTGCGGTGCCGGACCAGCCATAGCCGTAGACCCCCATGGTGCCGAGGTGGACCACAGAGATGTCGAGACCAGTCTGGACGATGGCGCACAGCAGATTGTGAGTGCCATTGACGTTGTTGTCCACCGTGTAGCGCTTCGCCTTGGGACTCCGCATCGAATACGGGGCCGCCCGCTGCTCGGCGAAGTGCACGACGGCATCAGGACGCTCGTTGAGGAGGACATCGACGAGTCGGTCGTACTCTTGAGCCAAGTCGAGATTGATGAAGCCAATGTCTCGACCCGTCAGTTCTTTCCACACTTCGATCCGGACACCCATGGGACTAATAGGGGTGAGGGAGTCCACCTCGAGCTCGACATCGATGCATCGTCGAGCGAGGTTGTCCACGATCGTGACCTCGTGACCCTGCGCCGAAAGGTGGAGCGCAGTCGGCCACCCGCAAAACCCATCTCCGCCCAGTACCAGAACCTTCACGATGCCCTCATGTTTCGTCCAATGGGTCCGCACAGCCTTGCTGGACCGTCCCGGGAGCCTACCAAAGCCCACTCGTTGGACCCGGTGACGTGCGTTCAGGGCCTCCGGGGGGGCGCATTCTCGGCAAGGTCACTGCAGGCGACCCTCGCCGACCCCGCAGGCTGAGTGCATCCGTCGAACTCGGGCCACCTCGGATCTCCCGAGATCACGTGACGAGTGGATCAGGGTCCGCCATCTCCGGTGCCGACGAGGAGGCCGGCAGGGAGTCCACCTGCTCCAAGGACGCCACATGATCAGCGTCGCCGGCCACCACTCCAAGCTCCTCGAAGCGTCGAGCGGTCACGAGCACTCGGGATTCCATCGACGAGACCGCCTTGTTGTAGCTCTTCACGCTGGCATCGAGAGAGCGCCCAAGTTTGTTGAGGTGACCACCCATCGTGGCCAGTCGGCGATAGATCTCCTGGCCGAGCTGCTGGACCTGGCGAGCATTTTCCGCCATCGCTTCCTCCCTCCAGCCGAAGCCCACGGTGCGTAGGAGTGCCACCAACGTGATTGGGCTAGCCAACAGGACCTTGCTCTCAAGGGCATGCTCGACGACAGTCGGGTCCGCTTCGAAGGCTGCGGCGAGTAGGCCTTCTCCGGGGATGAAGCAGACCACGAAGTCCGGTGCCTGGTCGAACTGGCTCCAGTAGGCCTTCCGAGCCAGGGCATCGATGTGGTTCCGCAGCTGTCGGGCGTGCGAGCGGGTGGCCTCGATCCGTGTCGACTCATCCCTGGCGTCGAGGCCGAGGAGATAGGCATCAAGTGGCACCTTGGCATCGACCACCACCGATCGGCCGCCCGGCATCAACACGACCATGTCCGGCCGCGAAACGGTCTCATCGGTGACGGTCGTGGCCTGCTCGATGAAGTCGCAGTGCTCGACCATCCCCGCCATCTCCACCACCCGACGCAACTGCATCTCGCCCCATCGGCCCCGCGTCTGAGGCGCATGAAGCGCAGTAACGAGGCTCTGGGTCTCGCTGCGGAGCCCTTCTCCGGAGGAGCGCAGCGCCGTGACTTGCTCAAGCAGGCTCTCATAGGCGCCGACCCGCTCCTTCTCCATCCGCCCCAGCTGGTCGCGGTGCTGGCTCAGCAAGCCGGCGATCGGGTCGACGGCACCCTTGAGCCGGGCGTCGCGTAGATCGAGGTCGCTCCGCAGATCAGCCGCCGCCTGATCGAAATGCTCCCCCGCCAACTGGGCGAGTCGCTCGGTCCCCGAGAGCACCATCTTCGATGAAACCTGCTCGATCGTGGCGGCCAGCGTGCTTCGCTCCTCGGCAAGACGGGCCTCGGCCTCGGTGCTCAGTGCCTTGGCTACGGCCAGCTCGGCTGCCCCCGCCGAAGCGCGGCGAGCGGCGACCATGCCGGTGAGCGCTCCACCGGCGAGTGCTCCCACAAGGAGTCCGAGTAGCAGTACGAGCACAATCACGGATCCACCTCTTCCTTTCCCGGCCACAGGACGCGACCGTCTCGTCCGGCCGGACATGAAGAACGGTAGACCGGACTTGTGACAGCGGTGTGCCAGCGCGCTAGTCGAGGGCGATAGCGTCAAGAGATGGCCATCCGCCGACCCTCGATCGCCCGCATGCCCTGGACGCAGACTTCGGAGGCGGACGTGGTTCCCGGCCTCGACGGCCCCACGCCGGTACTGCCGGTGATCGACCAGCAGCTCACCCAGATGTTCGCCCTTGTCAGCGAGGCAATCGCCGGTGCTACCCATTCATTGCTGACCGGAGATCGGGAGGCCGCCAAGGACATCGTCGCCGCCGACGAGCAGATCGACGAGATCGCCGGAGCGCTGACCTTCTTGGTCGATGAGGCGCTGGTCGGACCCGGGCGGTCCGCCGAGGAGCGCCGGGAACTCATCGCTCTCGGCCGCATCCTGCCTGAGATCGAGCGGAACGGAGACCTGGCCGAACACATCGCCCGGCGAGCCGCACGTGGACTCGGTCAGGAGATTTCTGCACGCGCTCGGGGCCTCGTCGAACGGATGGGGGAAGTCGCCGCTTCGATCTGGTCGATGACCGCAGAGGTGTCGACCAGTCGTTCTGCAGCGGATGCCTCAGCCGTTGAGGATCTCGATGACGAGCTCGACGACCTCCATGTGACCCTCATTGCCGAGGTCTCGTCCGGGTCCATGTCGCTGCCGGTGGCGATCGAGCTGGCCATGGTGGCCCGCTTCTACGAGCGCTTTGGTGACCATGCGGTCAACTTGGCCCGGCGCATGGCCATGCTCGACGGCATCCCCGTAGCCCCGCCATCAGGTGGAGCCGACTGATCAGCAGGCGCTGATCAGAACCTCCTGCGGAGAAGCTCTTCGGCGATCTGCACGGCATTGAGCGCTGCACCCTTGCGGAGGTTGTCTCCCACCACGAACAGCGCAAGCCCATGCTCCACGCCCTCCGCAGGCCGGATCCGACCCACGATCGAAGGGTCGGTTCCCGCCGCATCGAGGGCGGTCGGCAGGTCGGAGAGCACCACGCTCTCCGCCTGGGCCAGCAGTTCAGCAGCGTGCTCCGCCGACAGCGGCCGCTCGAACGAGGCCGTGATCGCCGCCGAATGACCAGTGAAGACAGGCACTCGAGTGCAGGTGCAACTCACGAGGAGGTGTGGCAGGTGGAGGATCTTGCGGGATTCATTGCGGTACTTCTTCTCTTCGTCAGTCTCCCCCAGCCCATCGTCGACGATCGACCCTGCGATCGGCAGGACGTTGTGGGCGATCGGTCCGGGAAACTTGACCGGCGCTGGTCCCCGGACGGCTGAGCCATCGAGGGCGAGAGCATCAGCACCCTCCGCCGTGGCCGCGATCTGTTCGGCGAGCTCGGCCACCCCCTCTCGGCCACCCCCCGAGACCGCCTGAAACGTGGTCACGATGAGCGATCGAAGGCCAGCCGCATCATGGAGCGGCTTGAGCACCGGCATGGCCACCATGGTCGTGCAGTTGGGGTTGGCTACGATGCCCTTGGGCGTGTCATCAAGGTCATCAGGATTGACCTCGGGCACTACGAGCGGAACGAGATCGTCCATGCGCCAAGCACTTGAGTTGTCCACTACGACACCTCCCGCTGCGGCGATGGCCGGCGAGATGGTTCGCGACGACGTTGCTCCCGCTGCGCTCAGTGCGATATCGATGCCCGAGAAGTCCGCACCGT
>Ga0114958_10002458_pt1 | contig 13862 bp, 10 predicted proteins | sample C_130208_EF_Meta_FD_89577 | JGI IMG/M metagenome (GOLD analysis project Ga0114958, IMG submission 89577) | Freshwater microbial communities from Lake Croche, Canada to study carbon cycling - C_130208_EF_MetaG | ecosystem: Environmental > Aquatic > Freshwater > Lake | place: Lake Croche, Canada... | reverse complement strand
CGGAGAACACAAGGGAGGGGTGCTCTGATGAACGAAACAACTCTGCTGGAAAAGACGGCCGCCGAGCTGCCCAGATTTTCCCCGATATCTCTTCAACCCATCGAGAAGGGCGGGTCGAGCCGATACTTCTTCCGTGTGAGTTCCCCAGAGCGCTCCGTCATCCTCGTGCAGGATCTCGGAGAGAAGGAAGAGAACAGACACTATGCTTCCATGGCGGAATTTCTCTCCTCCCATGGCGTGCCGGTTCCCCGTGTGCTTGCCCGCTCCGATGGAGAGGGCCTTCTCTGGCTGGAAGATCTCGGTGAGCAGGATCTCTGGGCCACCCGCAACGAGCCCTGGGAAATACGTCGTCCTCTCTACAAGTCAGTGCTCCGGGGCATTTCGTTGCTCCATCGCATCCCATCCCATGCAACGGATGTGGAGGGTCTTCATCTGCAGCTTGCTTTTGATGAAAGGCTCTATTGCTGGGAGCAGGAGTACTTCACGCAGCATTGTCTGGGAGAACTCTTCGATGTGGCGGCAACAGAGCGTTCCGCCCTGCTCTCAAGTGAAGCCATGAGGGGGCTTGCCTCGGATCTAGCCTTACTTCCAAGGCAACTCGTCCACCGTGATTTTCAATCCCAAAACATACTCATCCGCAACGGAGAGGCAGTTTTTATTGACTTCCAAGGGATGAGGCCGGGTTTGGCTCAATATGACCTCGCCTCGCTACTTTGTGATCCCTACGTGGAGATCTCTGGTAAAGAGCGCAATGATTTACTCATGTATTATTGTGAGTTGCAGGCTAAGGCTGGGACCGGCGTTGGGGAGAATTTCGAGCGCATCTTCTGGCAATGCGCTGTCCAGCGACTGATGCAGGCCCTTGGGGCCTATGGATTCCTGAGTATTCATCGTGGCAAGCTGGCGTTTCGTGCCCACGTGGCCCCCGCAATGATCCGACTCCGCGAAGCTCTCGCCTCTTTGCATCCCAACGATCGCCTCAATGACTTGGAGGCGCTTGTTTCAAATCTTAATGATCCACAGGGATCAAGGGGATGAACGGGATATTAACTTATCCTTGTGAATTGCCCTTCATAATTCATCCCTCATTCTTCATAATTTTCCCGCCGTCCCATGTTCCAACCCGTCGTCATTGAGAATCTCTGGCCTCAGATCGAAGGAGGCCTTTACCCGATCAAGCGCACACCAGGAGAAGAAATCACGGTTTTTGCCGATATCTTCAAGGAAGGACACGACGTGGTGCTTGCCGTGGTGAAGTGGCGCACTGCCAGCACCAAAAAATGGAAGGAATCCCCGATGTCACCTGTCGCTGAGGATCGCTGGAGCGCCAGTTTTCCGGCAGGTTCGGTCGGATTCACGGAGTGGACTATCGAGTCATGGGGTGATGCTTTCGGTTCCTGGGTCGAGGAGATCAGCAAGAAGGTCGAGGGGGGAGCTGCCTCCCTTTCTTCGGAGACCTTGGAGGGTGCTGCCCTCGTGCAGCACGCAGCCAAACGCGCGGGAAAACACGCGGACGCCAAGAAACTCACGGCCCATGCCGAGCTTCTCGAGAAAGCCCCTGATCCCGCTGCACTCTTCGCCGTGGCCTCGAACCCAGAGCTTGCCGATCTCATGGGGGCATGGCCCGACCGTTCTCTCTCGACTATTCATGAGCCTTATCAGAGTGTGCGCGTGGATCGGCCTGGTGCCGCCTTCGCTGCCTGGTATGAGTTTTTTCCCCGCTCCGCCGAGGGGAAGGCGGGAGTCGGATCCACCTTTCGCGATTGTCTCGGCCGCGTCGACGATGCCAAGGCAATGGGATTCGATGTTATCTATTTCCCTCCGATCCATCCCATCGGCATCACCGCTCGCAAGGGAGCTAATAACTCTCTGACCTGCCAACCCGGAGAGCCAGGAGTCCCTTATGCGATCGGAGGTCCTGCCGGAGGCCATTGCGCCGTTGAGCCGGAGCTCGGTACTATGGCCGACTTCGAGTGGCTGCTGGGCGAGATCAGGGCCCGCGGCATGGAGGTCGCCCTCGACTTCGCGCTGAACTGCTCCCCCGATCACCCCTATGTGAAGGATCATCCAGAGTGGTTCTTTCATCGCCCAGATGGGACGATCAAGTACGCGGAGAACCCCCCGAAGAAATACGAGGATGTCTATCCGCTCGATTATCACAACCCCGATTGGAAGGCCCTGTGGAAGGAACTGCGCGATGTTCTGCTTTTTTGGGCAGAGCGAGGGGTGAGGATCTTCCGCGTCGATAACCCTCACACTAAGCCGGTGGCCTTCTGGGAGTTTGCGATCGCCGAAGTGCAGGCCAGGTTTACTGATGTCATCTTTCTAAGCGAGGCCTTCACCCGTCCCAAGATGATGCAGGCTCTGGCCAAGGTCGGCTTCACCCAGAGCTATACCTACTTCACCTGGCGTAATACTCCCGCTGAACTACGCGAGTACTTCACCGAGCTGACAGCCACTCCGATGAGGGAGTATTTCCGGCCTAATCTCTTCCCTAACACACCAGACATCCTCCCCCATTATCTACAGGAAGGGGGGAGGCCAGCCTTCATGATCCGGGCAGTGCTCTCCGCCACGCTGAGCGGCGTTTACGGTATCTACAGCGGATTCGAGCTCTGCGAGAATTCAGCCCTGCCTGGCCGCGAGGAGTACCTCGACTCCGAGAAGTACCAGTACAAGCAGCGTGACTGGAATGCCTCGGGGAACATCAAGCCTCTCATCACCCGGCTCAATGCTATCCGCTTCGAGAACGCAGCGCTTCAGCAGACCAACAATCTCGGTTTCTTCGGATCCGAGAATCCCTCCATCCTTTGCTACCGCAAGTGGAGCGCCGATGGAGCCAGTCAGATCCTTGTCATCGTCACCGCCGACTTCCGTACCGCTCAAGCTGGCTGGATCGATGTTCCGACAAAGGATCTGGGCCTGTCTCCCAATTCCCCGTATCAGGTTGAGGATCTCCTCACTGGAGAAATCTTTACATGGAATGGAGCCCGGAATTTCATCTCCTTGGCTCCGTCCCAAAGGATAGCCCATATCCTCCGAGTTCGGAGATAATACCAATCACAGGAGGAAATGGTACTCTAGCGACGAAGGAGTGTTAGTGGGTGGCGCGGAGGAAGAGAGATGGCTTCCTTCAGGTAATCAGAGCTATGACGACACTGATACACGCCAAAAAAACCAGCCATAGAGTGTCATTTCTGATGGTGATTGGTATAAGTCCCAGTATTTGCACCGCAAATTCTATCCGGCCCATCTCCTGGCCACGTACTGATTGCGGAGTGTTTGGGGAGCGACGCACCAGAGCCTAACCGAAGGAAGGGATAATCCGGCAAGCGACTCCAGCTTTTAACTCACTCGTATGTGGGTCTCTATGCTAGGCTCAAAAAAAGATGAAAAAAACTTTCCCCCTCCATGTTCCGGGCAAGAAAGACCCGAGAGTTCTCGATGCGATCAAGCTCGAGATCACCAAGTATGTGAAGCGGGAGAGGCGGAAGACATTGCTCCCGGAGTTCGATGTCTGGGAATTCGCCTGCAAGGTGGGATCTGACAGCGTAACAGCCGCCTTAATCCCACTGCCCGAGGTTCCGCAGGCTGTCGAGGTCGTCGCTCAGGCGGGTGGGGCTGAGGTCTATGTGGAGATCATGGCCTCTGCCGGAAACAGGGTGAAGAGATCTTCTTCGGCACCTCATCATCGCCGGGAAACGTGAAGATCCTTAGCGCGACCTTCAAGGCGAGCTCTCCTGATCTGGCCTCATGCCCTGAATCAGCCCTGCCAGAATTTGCGCTGATCGGCCGCTCGAATGTCGGGAAATCGTCGCTCATCAATATGCTGACCCGCTCGCAGGGACTGGCGAAGGTCTCACAAGTCCCGGGCAAAACGCAGCTGATCAACTTCTTTACCATCAACAACACCTGGAATCTGGTCGATCTGCCCGGCTACGGCTACGCGAAGGTTGGCAAGAAGGATCGGGGTAAATTCAGTGCCTTCGTCGCGGACTATCTGCAGCACAGGCCCAATCTCCGCGGAACCTTCGTGCTGATCGATTCCCGGCTGAGCCCCCAGACTCTCGATCTGGAATTCCTGAACTGGATGGTGGGATGCGGCCTGCCTCTGATTCTAGCCTTTACCAAGACAGACGCGCTCTCCAAGGGGGCTGTCCAGAAAAACATCGAGACTTTCCTGCTCAGCATGCGCGAGATCACCGAGGAGGAGCCCGCCTATGTGCTGAGCTCTTCCAAGGACCAGCAGGGGCGCAAGGAAATCCTCCATCTGATTGGTGACGCACTCTCAGAAAAATCATAAACTTCTGCATGACGCTCGAGGATCTGGGCTGGAACGAGTCCTTCGCAGAGGAATTCTCCGCATTTGACGGAAAGGGCTGGGAGCCGGCCCGTCTGATCCGCGATAACAAGATCACTTATGGTGCCCTGCTGGGAGATGGTCGTGAGCTGGAGGTGGTGATGGGAGGTAGGGTCTACCATGCTGCCGCCTCGGATGCGGAGTTGCCTGCTGTAGGGGATTGGGTGGCCCTCGAGGTCGGAGACGAGAACAACGAGCATATCATCCGCGCAAGGCTTTCCCGGCAAACCTGCTTCTCACGGAAAGCCTCCGGAAAACGCATGGAGGAACAGGTGATCGCCTCCAATATCCAGATCGTCATCGTGGTTACCGATGCGGGCCCCGATTTCAATCTTCGCCGGATGGAACGGTATTTCGCGATCATCGGCCGCAGCCGGGCAAAGGCTGTCGTGCTGGTCAATAAGGCTGATTTGTTTTCCGATCAGGAGAACCAGACGGCTGCGGAAGCGATCCGAACCCAGAATCCCGAGGCGGAAGTGCATGTCACCAGCCTAAAGAAAAAGAGCAGTCTCAAGGCGCTGAAGGCTTATCTGAAGCCGGGCATCTCCATTACCTTCATCGGATCGAGCGGTACGGGGAAATCCTCGGTGATCAATCATCTCCTCGGAGGGGAATACCAGTTTACCGACGAGGTCAATGAAAACACTGGAAAGGGACGCCACACCACCACGGCTCGCGAACTGATGGTGCTGCGGGGCGGCGGGATCATCATCGACAATCCCGGCATCAAGGAGGTCCACATGTGGACGGATGAGGCGACGCTCCGCGAGCAGTTTGCGGACATCGTGGAGCTGGCCGGGGAATGCCGCTTCGACAACTGCCGACATGGTCCCCACGCAGGCTGCGCAATCCGTGTCGCGATGACAGACGGAAGAATGGAAATCTCGCGGCTTGAGGGATTTCTCAAGTTGGAAGAGGAAATAGAGAAACTCAGGCTCAGCCGCCAGAAACGCCAGATGACTCTCGAACGGAGGGAGCGACAGAACCAACCGAGCAAAGCGCGCCGGTATGACGCCATGCGGAACCGTCATCTGGAGGAGTAAACGTCTCACAAACCCTCTTCGTGGGTTTGTGATTCAGCGCGGCAAGGATTTTCTCGGCCATCTCTTTGCTGATGCCTGGGGTCTCGCCCAAAGTCTCAGGCATTGTCTTCTTGAGCCGGGATATGCTGCCGAAGCGGGTGAGTAGAACCTTTTTCTTGGCCTCGCTGACACCCGGAACATCATCCAGGGCGCTTTCCGAAATCCGCCTCCGCAGGAGGAGTTCGTTGTAGCCGTTGGCGATCCGGTGGGCTTCGTCGCGGATGCGCTGCAGGAGTTTCAGCGCGCCCGAGTCCTTGTCGAGACGGAGGGGGACTGATTCCCCAGGCCGATAGATCTCTTCAAATTCCTTGGCCAGTCCTATGATAGGTTGGTCATGGAGTCCCAATGTCTGAAGCTCGCGGCAGGCCATGCCGAGCTGGCCCTTACCTCCGTCCACAATGATGAGATCGGGAAGGGGGCTTTCCTTCCCCTTAGCTGACTGTGTGAGTCTTGCCATTCGATCCAATGCTTCAGCGGGAATTTCTTGGGAATCCGCCAGTTCGGGTGATGCCTCCACCGCCTCTTTGAGCAGTCGCTTGTAACGACGGCGGATCACCTCAGCCATGCTGGCGAAGTCATTCTGACCCTTGGTCGAGGTGATGCGGTAGCGGCGGTAGCTCTCCCGATCCGGAATGCCGTCGCGGAAACGGACCATCGAGGCGACGATGTGATTGTCCGAGATATTCGAGATGTCGAAGCACTCCATAATACGCGGGGGACGAGAGAGTCCGAGGGCGTCGCTGAGATCCGTGACGTCCTCCCCGGGGTTAATACTGTTGGGAAGAGATTTGCGGGTGAATCTCCTCATCGGCTTGCTGGTCTCGCGGAGATCCTTCAGCAGGTTGCGGAGGGAGGCGGCCTTCTCGAAATCAAGCTTCGCCGCGGCCTTTTCCATTTCTTCTTCCAGCGAGGCGATCATCTCCCTCGATTTTCCTTCAAGAACCTCGCAGGCTTTGTCGACGCGGACTTTGTACTCCTCGCGCGAGATGCGTGCGATACAGGGTGCCGAGCAGTTCTTGATCACATGGTCGAGGCAGTGCTTGAAATCACGTTCCATGGGTTCCAACGGACGGCAAGAGCGGAGGCCAAACTGTTTCTTGATGGCTTGCAGGGAGGTGCGAAGGGCGCCGGCATTGGCAAAGGGGCCGAAGTAGCGGGCACCATCTTCTTTGCGGAAGCGCACCAATTCAAAGCGAGGAATGGCATCCGCCATCTGCACTCTAACCATGATGAAGCGCTTGTCGTCCCGGAAGCTGATGTTGTACTTGGGGCGCCATTCCTTGATCAGCTTTCCCTCGAAGAGCACTGCCTCGGCGTCGCTCTTGACGAGATGCCATTCATAGTCGTTAGCGCTGTCGATCAGGGCCCGAGTCTTCAGGTCGACCCGGTTCCGGCTGGATGGGGTAAAGTAGTTGCAGAGACGGCGGCGCAGATCGTGGGCCTTGCCGACATAGATGATCTTGGCGAATCGGTCACGGATCACGTAAACGCCGGGCTTATGTGGCACCTCACGCAGCTTCCGGTGCAGCGCGGCAGGCCTTGAAAGAGGGATAGAGGCAGGGGGATTGTAGGCTGTTCCTGACACAGGACCTAGCTTAGCATGAGAAAAGCCAAGATGGGTATCGGTTATGGGAAATGGGTGATGTGCCCTGTGCCCTCTTCGCCTGCCCCCTTTGGCCTTCATTCCCCCATCCCCATCACTGGCTCCACTTTGCGGCCTCGATACGGATCGAGGTGCTGAAGACCCGGAAGGTCGGCTTCGAGGAATTCGTTGCCAGTTCCTGCTGCAGGGAGGCCAGGTTTGTGGTGTAGTTGGCGGGATCCTGGAAGTAGTTTGAGCTGACGATGGAGGGGGCAGTACTGCCATTCTTGGCAGCGAGCCTCGACGCCGAGGCCTCGTCGATGGCGACCATGGTGACCTGAACCTGGGCGGGGAGCTGGTTATAGGTGTTCGTGGAGTTGGAGTTGCGCGAATCGTAGGTGTAGCTGTTGTTCGTGCTGGAGAAGAGCGGGTTCCCGTTGACATCCTCTGCCATGAGCACAAGGGCGATGATGTTGTCGGCGATGGGTCGTGCCTGCCGGCCGGGAACGGTCATGGCATTGGTGATCCACGCGCTGTTGGTGGTGTTTGTGAACACACTATTGTTCTCGCTTGGTTGTCGCAGCTCCATGAGGCGGTAGCGCCATTTCGCCTGGCCGGCAAAGAGGGGCTTGAGGGAGCACGTGTTGCTGTCGCCGTCACTGTTGAATTCGACAAAGAAACCGACGGCGTTGAGCATGTTGTTCAGGCTGGTCAGGCTGGTGTTCGTCGAATAACCGAGCGGAGCTTGGAAGAAGCAGGCGATCGTTTGCCCGCTGTTGGTGTAGTTGGAGACGGGGGCGATCATGAAGTGCTGGTCGCTGCAGCGGGCGTATTTGGAAGGAGCGAATGTCGCCGCGTTGTTGGAGGTGCGTCGGGTTCCGCTCGCATCGACGTAGTCCCAGTAGGGATTGAGCGTGGACTGGTTGATCGTCGAGTTGAGCCGGTCGAAGGCGAAGCGGGCGTTCTGGAAGCTTGTCATCTCGGAGCTGCTCCGCTTCCACGAGCCGGAAACCGTGTTCACGATGGAGGCAATCATGACGACAACGAAGCAGATGATCGCGATGGCTAGGATGATTTCGATCAGGGTGAAGCCCTGGTCGGGTTGGGTTTGATGGTTGCGCGTCACGGGTCACGAGGGGGATTAAAGAAGCTATAAGGAGAAGGGTTGAAGGGTTGGTGACTCGGGAGCCAAAGAGGCTCCTGGAAATCCCGTTTCATACTTCATACTTCATACTTCATATTAATTTTTCAGGGCCTGTAGATCCCTGTCGAGCCGAGGAGGGCGTCGAAGCAGACGGTGGCGAAATTCGTCGGAAGGTCGTTGGCGACGGCGGGAGCCGCGGACTTGGCGATGGAGACGCACCAAGGGATGGAGGGCAAATGGGCGAGGATGTCGAGGCCGCCGTTCGGCAGGAACCGCACATACCTGGCAGTCGACAGGAAGCCGCCGGGCGGTGTCGTCTCCGTGATTGTGCAGGGGTTGCTGCTGCTCAGGAGGGTGGAGGAGGTGGCATTGCTCCTCATGCCGATACCGTCGGGCAGTCGGATGATTCTCATCGGGGTCTGGATCGAGCCGCTGATGGTCACCAGACGGAAGGCGGTATAATCATTGGAGGAACCCGTCGGCGAGGTCGTCGGCTGGTAAAACCTCAGATCCACAGGACTCCCGGAGGTGATGGCGGTCTGGCGCGCCAGTTCGGCGGTGCTGCGCAGTTTCAGGGCCGCGGTGGTGATGCGGTTGGCATCCACCATCCCCAAGGTGCCCGACGCCATCACGGCCAGGAGACCCATGATGGCGATGACCAGAAGCAGCTCCAGTAGCGAAAAACCGCGTTGTTTCCGGTGGAGGGAGTTGTCGGCCGGAACATGCATAGGGATTAGACACTTCTACTCTATGCCGCCTCATGGTTCAAGGAAACCAGAAGTTCTGGCCACAATATGCAGGACTCACAGGGATGAAGGGGATGAAAGGAGAGGTAAAAATCTGAAACTCAAGAACTCAGGAAAGGAAGTGATAAAAGAGAGGGTCTTTTCCCTGCTTGCGCGGCCTCCGGAACAAGATGCCTAAATCTAAGCAAATGCCTTTTGTTTCTAGTTATTTTCTGAGTTTGCGCGGCCCGACCGTTGCTTTGCATTTGAACTAGGGCGTGACCACGCCGCTCTCCACTTGGGGGCTGCTTATACTTTGCAGTTCTACCTCCTCCACCCAGTCGGAGGTTTGTTACGGATGAGTTTCTGAGTTCTTGAGTTCCATATTTTCTCCATGCATCTCAGCCTTACGTCCTCACCCACTCCAAACAGTGAGGAGCCGCAAAACTTCATTTTTCATTTTCATGATGAAAGGGTTGCAAATGATAACCCTTCATCCATAAGGAAAGGCTTCCATCCTTCTGACGCCCATGCCATCCAAAAATCCCACCCTCATTCTCGAAGAGTACAGCGGCCTCCGCACCAGCATCGACAAGGTCGAGCTTGTGGAACAGGGACCCCGATTCGTCCGTTTCCGCACCTTCGCTCCGCTGCGCTTCAAGGGGACGATCTCTTCGGCCGACCCCGAGATGGCGGCGCTCAAGGAGCGGGCGACCTTCGAGAAACCGATCGAAGGGGAGCTTCGGCTGGATGTCGTCTCGGCTTCCGTGATCCGTGTCCGCTATGCGGAGGGGGAGGCTGTGCCCGAGAACCTGACGCCGATGCTGCAGGTGGAGCTGGAACTGGGTGCCGATCCCGAAATCTCGGTCAGCGGCGAGAAGGTCACGATCACGACCTTCCGGCTCTCCTGGACGGTCGAAACCTCGCCGTTCCGCATGGTGGCGACCGACCCGGCCGGACGTCTCCTCACCGAGGTGGGGGGAGGGGAGAAGAATAATTTCGGAAACTGGGACTCGCTCAACGCCGGGTTGCTTCACAACGGAAGCCAGCGCGTCGCCACCGAGAATTTCTCGCTGCGGCCGAGGGAAGCGGTGTACGGGTTCGGGGAAAAGTTCCTGAAGCTCGACAAGACCGGCCAGACCATCGAGCTCGACACCGACGACGCCATCGGGGTGATGACTCCCCGGAGCTATAAGAATATTCCCTTCTACGTGACCACGGCCGGATACGGGATCTACTTTAACCACTCGAGCCGCATGACGTTCTGGGTCGGCAGCCGCAGCGCCGCGGACATCCAGGTGGCGGTGGACGATCCTTTCCTCGATTACTATTTCATCGCGGGCAGCATCAAGGAGGTGCTGGTATGCTACACGGGACTGACGGGCCGTCCCGCGGTCCCTCCGCCGTGGACCTTCGGCTACTGGCAGAGCAAGATCAGCTACAAGTCGGCGGAAGAGGTCATCGATGTCATGCGCAAGATGCGGGAGAACGATGTTCCCTGCGATGTGGTGCATCTTGATACCCATTGGTTCAAGGAGGACTGGTACTGCGATCTGGAATTCGACAGGGAGCGCTTCCCCGATCCCGCCGCATTCATGCGCGAGCTGCGTGACATGGGAATCCGTGTCTCGCTCTGGCAGCTTCCCTACATCCCGGAGGGATCCTCTTACTTCGAGGAACTCAAGGCGGTGGAGGGCTTCGTGAAAACTGCCGACGGCGAGATCTACGACTCCAAAACCTGCTTCACGCCGGGATTCAAGGGAGTCGTGGGTGTCATCGACTTCACCAATCCCCGGGCGGTCGAGGTCTTCCAGGCAAGGGTCCGTGGCCTGCTCGAGGCTGGGGCGAGCGTTATCAAGACCGATTTCGGCGAGTTCGCCCCGTCGGACGGCGTCTATTATGATGGAACTCCGGGCTCCCGGATGCACAATCTCTACCCGCTTCTCTACAACAAGGCCGCCTTCGAGATCACGGAATCGACGACGGGCGAGGGGGCTGTCTGGGCCCGTTCGGCCTGGGCCGGAAGTCAACGATATCCCCTCCACTGGGGCGGGGACAATAGTCCGAACTTCCACAATATCATCCCGCAGCTTGCTGGCGGTCTTTCGCTGGGCCTGAGCGGCTTCACGTTCTGGAGCCAGGATATCGGGGGATTCTGCGGCACCACGGACGACCTGCTGCTGATCCGCTGGATGCAGTTCGGCATGTTCCTGTCGCATTCCCGTATTCACGGCTTCGGCGACCGGGAGCTCTACAAGTTCTCCCCGGAGGCTCTCCGTCACTGCCGCGACATCATCCGCCTGCGCTACGCGATGATGCCTTATGTCCTAGGAAGCGCCCTCAAGTCGGCCGCCGAATCGCTACCGATGGCGCGGCCTCTGGTCATCGAGTTCCAAGAGGATCCGACGACCTGGCCTCTCTACGACCAGTACCTCTTCGGAGAGAGTCTCCTGGTGGTCCCGGTCTTCACGGCCGACGGCGCGCGGAGTTTCTATCTCCCTGCCGGGGAATGGACCTGCTGGTGGACGGGCGCTGTGGAGCAGGGAGAGCGCTGGATCACGACAGTCTCGCCGCTCGCGACCATTCCTCTCTACCTTCGCGAGGGGGCGCTTGTCCCGATGCAGGAGCCGATGAGCCATGTCGGCGAGAAGCCTATCCGCCAGCTCGACGTGGTGATGACCCCGCATCGCCGCGATGGGGGTGTCACCGCACTGCCGCTCGATGTCAACGGGAAGTCCGGGGCGCTCCGCTACTCGTTCGAGAATGGCGTGCACCGACTTGGCTACACGGGGCCTGATCTGGAGATCCGCGCACGGTGGGCCTCGCCTGAGATCACCGATCCGATCCAGCTCGACCGTTCTGCCGAGTAACACCCGCCGACAACATCACAAGCCAAGCCAACGGACCCAACGGACCCATGACACCCATAACGTCCTCCTTGCACCCGCTCGGCGACACCCGCATCGAACTCCTTCTCTCCGGCAACACCTTCGCGGGCATTGGAAGGATCTGGATCGGCGAGACGCTGGTCCGTTCCGGCCGCCTCCCCCTGACGATCCGCTCGACAAGTTTCGGAGGCAAGGAGCTGCGCGGTCTCGGGTTCCTCGGCGCGGAGGAGTCGGCCGGCGAGCTCCGCGTCCGCCTGCAAACGCTCTTCTCTACTGCGGAGACGAAGCTGATGCGCGATCACTCCTTCGACCCGATCCATGAGTCGGGGGATTGGGATGCGACGGAGCCCGTGGCTGACGGCGAACTCGACATCGTTTTTAAACCCACGGCTGATTCCTTCAACAATGTCGTGGCCTCCGGTTTCGCCTACCATTACGAATACCGCGGGGGGACGGTCGAGCTCTTCCATCTGCTGGAGAAGTCGAGTTGGGAACTCGACGGCGATATCCGCGGTGCCACGGTCGTCTCGCAAAGCTCCTGTTCGGATCCCCTGGTGACGATCGGGGAGGAGACCGCCTGGACCACCGAGGGTCTTATCCACTGGGATCCCACAATGCCGAATCCGGTGATGACCCACAACCTTCCCCGCTGGGCGAGTCATCAGGCCTTCGACTTCCAATGGAAGAACGGGAGGGTGCTCCTCGGGGTCTTCGAGCGGGTGGATCTCATCCGCAGCCTTCTGCGGCGCGAGAAGGGTGCCGCGGAACTCAAGACATTCGACAAGCACATCTTCGACCAGGCGCGGAGATTCTCGACTGTTCCGAAAAAGATCCTTCTGGCCGGGGGGATCACCGACGAGACGGAGATGCAGAACCTCTGGACCTGGACCATCGACGAGGTCCACGAACGGGCCCGCGCGGAGTTCGGCTTGCGGAAGGAGCCGGTGATCCCGCGTCTGGGCCAGAATCTCTGGGTCAATTTCAACTTCGAAAGCTATCTCAAGGACCTCATTCCGGCGGCCGCGGCCCTGGGATTCAAGCAGGTCTTCATCGACAACGTGAACAAGAGCGCCATGACCGAGGGGGGTATCGGCAATATGTGCTGCGGCCACGAGTACGAACCGGCCCCCTCCCTTGGCGGCATCCCCAAGCTCAAGGAACTCGTCGACCGGGCCTCCTCTCTCGGCATCCAGGTCATGAGCTGGACGAACAATGACCAGGCCTACTCGAGTCCGCTCAACGCATCAGAACGTGACGCGCGCAACTGGTATGTGAAGTCGGAGGACACTCGCACGAAATACGGCGGGGCGTACACGAACGTCTTCAGCATCTTTGATTTCGCCAACGAGGAGCCTCGCCGCCTCTGGATCGATTCGCTCAAGAAAAACCGCGAAAACACCGGACTCAACGGCTATCTCTTCGACAGCTTTTACAACCTCGGCTTCATGCCGGTGAATTACACCAACGGCAGGCCCAGCACGATGTGGCGCCAGCTTCTCTCGGCCTTCAAGGAGCTGCAGGAGGCCGACGTGCACTTCCTGATCGAGTCCTTCGGGCCGTTTGGACGGGTTCAGCACGGGTGTCCGAGCTCCTACAGCATCGACCGTTGCTGGGTCTGCTTCGAGATCGGGGTTGGCAATAACTACACGACCGTCCCCACCGCCCTGTCCCTCCACGAGGATCTGCGCGCCGATGCCTACGAGTACGTCCACTATATCCTCGCGCACAAGACCGATGTGGGCCTGCCGCTCCACAAAGAGGGGAAGCGGGCCGATGAGATCTGGACTCCCGAGCACAAGCGCGTCCTGGCCGATTACCACGAGGTTCTCCCGCTGATGAAAACGCGCTACCTGCAGAAAAACGGCAAGTGCATCATCTGGCACAACGATGAGAACAATACGGCCGTGATCTGGAGCTTCGACACGCAGGAGGCGCGCTTGCCGGGAACCCTCTTCGACGTGACCCTCGGGAAGGAACTGCCCCCCGCCGACTCCCATACCCTCCTGCCGCAGCACACCTACACGCTTAAAGCCGAACACCTTCCGCTCACACTCGGGTGAACCGCTGAAGGACATACCATG
>Ga0114958_10002457_pt1 | contig 13874 bp, 8 predicted proteins | sample C_130208_EF_Meta_FD_89577 | JGI IMG/M metagenome (GOLD analysis project Ga0114958, IMG submission 89577) | Freshwater microbial communities from Lake Croche, Canada to study carbon cycling - C_130208_EF_MetaG | ecosystem: Environmental > Aquatic > Freshwater > Lake | place: Lake Croche, Canada... | reverse complement strand
TAGAGATACTAAATTAGGAAACGAAGAATTAACGAATGATATTCCAAACGTTAGTGAAGAAGCTACTAAAGATTTAGATGAAAATGGAATGATTAGAATTGGTGCCGAAGTTAAACCTGGCGACATTCTTATCGGTAAAATTACTCCAAAAGGAGAATCAGATCCTACTCCAGAAGAGAAATTGCTTCGTGCCATTTTCGGTGATAAAGCAGGGGATGTAAAAGATGCTTCATTGAAAGCTTCTCCTTCTTTACATGGTGTTGTTTTAGACAAAAAATTGTTCGCAAGAGCAGTAAAAGATAAACGTAAACGTACCCAAGATAAAGATGCTTTGGCTGCTTTAGAAATTGAATTTGAAACTAAATTTGTTGAATTAAAAGACAAATTAATTGAAAAACTTTTCTTGATAGTTAATGGTAAAACATCTCAAGGTGTAATGAATGATTTGGGTGAAGAAGTTTTACCAAAAGGTAAAAAATATACTCAAAAAATGCTTTATGCAGTGGAAGATTTTGCTCACTTAAGCAAAGGACAATGGGTTGCGGATGATACAACTAATACTATGGTGAATGATTTAATTCATAACTATAAAATTAAGTTGAACGATTTACAAGGTGCATTGCGTAGAGAGAAATTCACGATTACTGTTGGAGATGAATTGCCAGCAGGAATATTGAAATTAGCTAAAGTATATGTTGCCAAAAAACGTAAACTGAAAGTAGGGGATAAAATGGCAGGACGTCACGGTAACAAAGGTATTGTTGCACGTATTGTTCGACATGAGGATATGCCTTTCCTTGAAGACGGAACACCAGTTGATATTGTGTTGAATCCACTTGGGGTGCCTTCACGTATGAATATTGGTCAAATTTATGAAACTGTTTTAGGATGGGCTGGACAGAATTTGGGTAGAAAATTTGCTACTCCAATTTTTGATGGTGCTACTTTAGATCAAATTAATGAATTGACTGACGAAGCTGGAATTCCACGTTTCGGACATACGTATCTATACGATGGAGGAACTGGAGAACGTTTCCACCAAGCAGCAACAGTTGGAGTAATCTACATGTTGAAATTGGGTCACATGGTTGATGATAAAATGCACGCACGTTCAATAGGACCATACTCATTAATTACACAACAACCATTGGGTGGTAAAGCTCAATTTGGAGGTCAGCGTTTTGGAGAGATGGAAGTTTGGGCACTTGAGGCTTATGGAGCATCAAGTACGCTTAGAGAAATATTGACTGTGAAATCGGATGACGTTATTGGTAGAGCTAAAACTTACGAAGCAATCGTTAAGGGAGAAGCTATGCCAGAACCAGGATTACCGGAATCATTTAATGTATTAATGCATGAATTGAAAGGTCTTGGATTAGACATTCGTTTAGAAGAATAATATTAGGTTACAGTATTCAGTTTTTAGATAGCAATATCTGAAAACTGATTACTCATTTATAAGAGTTTTTTGGATTTAGACCCGTAAACCGTTCCGATTTTTTATATAATCTATATAATTAGCACTTCAAAATTTTGTTTGAAGTTTAGAGAAGTAACCCGAGGAGTGTTATAGTCACAAGTCAAAATGACTTAAAGTCTTAAAGTATCGATTGCCTTTCGACCTACGAATTTCAAACTTTCGACTTAAACAAGAATCAATTTTTTAATTGCAAATAAATCAATAGTAAAAACTATGATGAACAATAGAAATAACAACAATAAAGATAAGAATCCTGTAAAAAGATTCAACAAAATTTCGATAGGACTAGCTTCTCCTGAATCTATCTTGAAAGAATCAAGAGGTGAAGTTTTGAAGCCAGAAACTATCAATTATAGAACTCACAAACCAGAGCGTGATGGACTTTTCTGCGAACGTATTTTCGGACCAGTAAAAGATTTTGAATGTGCTTGTGGAAAATATAAAAGAATTCGTTACAAAGGGATCATTTGTGACCGTTGTGGTGTTGAAGTTACAGAGAAAAAAGTACGTAGAGATAGAGTAGGACACATCAACCTTGTTGTGCCAATTGCTCATATCTGGTATTTCCGTTCTCTTCCAAATAAAATTGGTTACATATTAGGTCTTCCATCTAAGAAATTAGACATGATTATCTATTATGAAAGATATGTTGTTATTCAAGCAGGTATTGCAAAAACTGCAGAAGGAGAATCAGTTCAAAGATTGGACTTTTTAACTGAAGAAGAATATTTGAATATATTAGATACTCTTCCTGCTGATAATCAATATTTAGATGATTTTGATCCTAATAAATTTGTTGCCAAAATGGGAGCAGAATGTATTATGGATTTATTAGCACGTATCGATTTAGATGCTTTGTCTTATGATTTAAGACATAAAGCAAATAATGAAACGTCTAAACAACGTAAAACAGAAGCTTTAAAAAGATTACAAGTAGTAGAGTCTTTCCGTGAATCTAACTTAAACCGCGAAAACCGCCCAGAATGGATGATTATGAAAGTGGTTCCTGTTATTCCACCAGAATTACGTCCACTTGTGCCACTTGATGGAGGTCGTTTTGCAACTTCAGATTTAAATGATTTATACCGTCGTGTAATTATACGTAATAACCGTTTGAAAAGATTAATGGAGATTAAAGCTCCAGAAGTGATCTTGAGAAACGAAAAACGTATGTTGCAAGAATCGGTTGACTCCCTTTTTGATAATACAAGAAAAGCATCTGCTGTAAAAACAGAATCAAACAGACCATTGAAATCACTTTCGGATTCCCTTAAAGGAAAACAAGGTCGTTTCCGTCAAAACTTACTTGGAAAACGTGTGGATTATTCTGCTCGTTCGGTAATTGTTGTTGGTCCTGAATTGAAATTGTTCGAATGTGGTATCCCAAAAGATATGGCAGCGGAACTTTACAAACCTTTCGTTATCCGTAAATTGATTGAAAGAGGTATTGTAAAAACGGTTAAATCAGCTAAGAAAATAATAGACAAAAAAGAGCCTGTCGTTTGGGATATCCTTGAAAATGTTATCAAAGGTCACCCAATATTACTGAATCGTGCTCCTACTTTGCACAGATTAGGTATTCAAGCATTCCAACCAAAATTAATTGAAGGAAAAGCAATCCAATTGCACCCTTTAGTTTGTACTGCATTTAATGCGGATTTTGATGGGGATCAAATGGCAGTTCACTTGCCGTTAGGACCAGAGGCTATTTTGGAAGCACAATTGTTAATGTTGGCTTCTCATAATATCTTGAATCCTGCAAATGGTGCGCCAATTACGGTACCTTCTCAAGACATGGTTTTGGGTCTATATTATATGACCAAAGAGCGTTTATCTACACCTGAGCATAAAATTTTAGGTCAAGGCTTAACTTTTTATTCTGCTGAGGAAACAAATATTGCCTTAAATGAAGGACGTTTAGAATTGAATGCTCAGGTAAAAATCCGTGCAAAAGATTTTAACGAAGCGGGTGAATTAGTTTATAAAATTATTCAAACTACTGCAGGTCGTGTATTATTTAATGAAGTAGTACCAGAAGCAGCAGGATATATCAATGATGTATTGACAAAGAAAAACCTTAGAGATATTATTGGACACGTTTTAAGTGTGACTAATGTACCTACAACGGCTGCCTTTTTGGATAACATGAAAGATATGGGATACAAATTTGCCTTTAAGGGTGGATTATCATTCTCATTGGGAGATATTAGAATTCCAGATGAAAAACCAAAATTAATTGCAGATGCAAGAGAGCAAGTAGAAGCGATCTCTGCTAATTATAATATGGGTCTTATTACCAATAACGAACGTTACAACCAAGTTATTGATGTATGGACTTCAACAAATGCACAGCTTACAGAAACAGCAATGAAAAACATTAGAGAAGACCAACAAGGGTTTAACTCGGTGTATATGATGCTTGATTCTGGAGCAAGGGGTTCTAAAGAACAAATTCGTCAGTTAACCGGTATGCGTGGTTTGATGGCTAAGCCTAAAAAATCTACTGCTGGTGGTGGGGAAATTATTGAAAACCCGATTCTTTCTAACTTTAAGGAAGGTCTTTCAATCCTTGAGTACTTTATTTCTACTCACGGTGCTCGTAAAGGTCTTGCGGATACGGCTTTGAAAACGGCCGATGCGGGGTATTTGACAAGAAGATTGCATGATGTTTCTCAAGATGTAATTGTGAACACGGTAGATTGTGGTACTTTAAGAGGTGTTGAAGTTTCAGCATTGAAAAAGAACGAAGAAATCGTAGAAACTTTAGGAGAAAGAATTCTTGGACGTGTTGCATTGCAAGATGTTATCAATCCTCTTACTAATGAAGTTATTATTACAGCAGGAGAGCAAATTACTGAGGCATATATGAAATTAATCGAGGCTTCTCCAATTGAAAAATTAGAGGTTCGTTCTCCATTAACTTGTGAAGCTTTAAAAGGAATTTGTGCTAAATGTTACGGTAGAAACTTAGCCACAGGTAAAATGACTCAAAAAGGAGAAGCAGTGGGTGTAATTGCCGCTCAATCTATTGGAGAGCCAGGAACACAGTTAACACTTCGTACTTTCCACGTTGGTGGGGTTGCGGGTGGTATTTCTGAAGAATCTAGTATTGTTACCCGTTTTGGTGGTAAACTAGAAATTGAAGATTTAAAAACTGTTAAAGGCGAAGATAACGAAGGAAATGCAGTTGATATTGTAGTTTCTCGTTCTACTGAATTGAAATTAGTTGATGAAAAAACAGGTATCTTATTAAGTACTAACAATATTCCTTACGGATCTAGTATCTTTGTTAAAGATGGTGATTCTGTAGCTAAAGGAACTACAATTTGTAAATGGGATCCATATAATGGAGTTATTGTTTCGGAATTTACAGGTAAAATTGCTTACGAAGATTTAGAGCAAGGACAATCATTCATGGTTGAAATTGATGAGCAAACTGGTTTCCAAGAAAAAGTAATTTCTGAAGGTAGAGCTAAAAAATTAATCCCTACTTTATTGGTTTACGGTAAAGACGGAGAATTGATTCGTTCTTATAACTTACCAGTTGGAGCCCACTTAATGGTTGAAAATGGAGAGAAAATTAAAGCAGGTAAAGTATTGGTTAAAATCCCACGTCGTTCTTCTAAATCAGGAGATATTACAGGAGGTTTGCCAAGAATTACCGAGTTGCTTGAAGCTCGTAACCCTTCTAATCCAGCAGTAGTATCTGAAATTGATGGTGTTGTTTCTTTTGGAAAAATCAAAAGAGGAAATCGTGAGATCGTTATCGAATCTAAATTTGGTGAGGTTAAGAAATATTTAGTTAAACTTTCTAGCCAAATTTTGGTTCAAGAAAATGACTTTGTAAGAGCGGGTGTTCCATTATCTGATGGTGCAATTACTCCAGAAGATATTTTGAGAATTCAAGGTCCAGCTGCGGTTCAACAGTATTTGGTTAATGAAATTCAAGAAGTGTACCGTTTGCAAGGGGTAAAAATAAATGACAAACACTTTGAGGTAGTAATACGTCAAATGATGCGTAAAGTAAGAGTTCAAGATCCTGGAGATACTTTATTCCTAGAAGAACAATTAATTCATACCAAAGATTTTATCGTTGAAAATGATAAATTGTACGGAATGAAAGTAGTTGAAGACGCTGGAGATTCTAGTAACTTAAAAGCAGGTCAGATTATTTCTCCTCGTGAATTGCGTGATGAAAATTCATTATTGAAACGAACTGATAATAATCTAGTTATAGCACGTGACGTTATCACAGCAACTGCAACTCCTGTTTTACAAGGAATTACAAGAGCTTCACTTCAAACGAAATCGTTTATATCAGCTGCATCTTTCCAAGAAACTACTAAAGTATTGAACGAAGCTGCTGTTGCAGGTAAAATTGATTACTTAGAAGGATTGAAAGAAAATGTAATTGTAGGTCATAGAATTCCTGCCGGAACGGGTATGAGAGAATATGACAATACTATTGTTGGTTCGAATGAAGACTATAATGAAATGATGGCGAACAAAGAGGAATATATATACTAATTTATTTAAAGATTGAAAGATTTAAAAATTTGAAGATTATACAAATAGTCTTTGAATTTTTAAATCATTGATCTTTCAATTTTTAAATTTTTTAAAATATGAACAACCAACAAGAACAGATCGATATTGAGTTGGATGAAAAAATTGCAGAAGGAATTTATTCCAACTTGGCAATAATAAATCATTCTTCTTCTGAATTTGTATTGGATTTTGTAAGTATCATGCCTGGTATTCCTAAAGCCAAAGTAAAATCAAGAATTGTTTTAACTCCGCAGCATGCCAAGAGATTATTGAAAGCAATTGGAGAAAATATTCACCGTTTTGAACTCGCTAATGGCGAAATAAAAGACTCCGAACAACCTCCAATACCTTTAAATTTTGGTCCTGCAGGACAAGCTTAAAGTTAGAAAAGCTCCAATTTCTAGACTGCACCCAAAAGTTTAGACAAATTTATAATTAATTTTGATAATAATGAGCTCGATATTTTATCGGGCTCATTTTGTTTAAATTTGACTTGATTCTATCGTTATTGTAATAGTTTATATATTGTTTGATTTCGTGTTTTTAGTTCCTCTACACTTGCAAATTTATAAGTGAATCCATTTTCTGTTTAATTATAATTGTCGAAATTACTTTTTATGGGTAATAAATAAACCAGAAATAATGATTCCCATACTAATGATTTGGTTCAAAACAATTGTTTGATTTAGAAAAAAATAGGCTAATATCCCACTGAAAACTGGAATCAAATAATATATCATTGCCGTTTTTGAAGAACCTATTAATCGAATAGCTTCGTTCCATAAATAATAGGAAACCAAGGAAGCGAATACCCCAACATAGCCAATGGATAAAATGGTTTTAGTATCCAATGGTACTTTTTGGAAGTAAATATGTTCCGTAATATAAAACGGTAAAAGCATAATTGTTCCCAATACAAATACTGAAAACAGAAATACTTTTGCTGGCATTTCACTCGGTTTTTTCATCACTAAAATGGTATAACTAGCAAAAAAGAAACACGCAACAAGCATTAATAAGTCGCCAATGGTGAAATTTATTTCCAGTAATTTTTGCAAGGAACCTTTGGTGATAAGGACTAAAACGCCTGTAATAATTGTAGTTATTCCTAGTAATTTATTTCTTGATATTTTTTCTTTAAACAGGATTCGGGTTAAGGAGACTATAAAAATTGGAATCGAAATAGCAATTAGCGATAAGTTTACAGCACTTGTAGTTCTGCCAGCAAAATAAACTAAAGTATTGAAAATTGTTACACCAAAGAAAGCGGTTAGTAAGAGATATTGAATGTTTTTTTTAACAATTGAAAAGTGAGAAAGGGTACTTTTTATAGCAAAAGGGGCTAAAAATAAACAAGCCACAGACCATCTCCAAAAAACCATTCCAACGGGAGGAATATGTCCTTTTATTCCGCTGGCAATTACCATATTTACCGACCATAACAAGGTGGCAACTAAAGCATAAACAACTCCTTTTGTTTGATTATTCATTTGCAATTATCAATTAAACGAGTTGGTTGATTTTTACATATTGAAGTAGCATAATAGTTTTGGCGTCTTTAATTTCACCAGATTTAATCATTCCAAAAGCTTCTTCAAAAGGAAGTTCCAATACTTCGATATTTTCTTGTTCTGAATCAATTCCGCCACCTTCACTCACTTTCATCGTTTCATTATATTCGCCCACAAATAAATACAAAATTTCGGTAACAGCACCAGGAGACATATAGGTTTCGAATACTTTTTGAACTAAAGAAACGCGATAACCGGTTTCTTCTTCCGTTTCTCGAATAATGCATTGCTCAGGATGATCTTTGTCCAAAAGTCCGGCGCAAACCTCAATCATCATTCCCGTTTTGTTTCCGTTAAGATACGTTGGTAATCGAAACTGACGTGTCAAAATTACTGTTTTTTGAATGGTGTTATAAAGTAAAATAGCAGCACCATTTCCTCTGTCATAAACTTCTCTAATCTGAGTTTCTATAGTTTTATCCTCTTTGTGATAATCGAAAGTTACTTTGTTTAAAACATACCAATTGTCTGAAAGTAAATCGGTTCGCTGTATTTCAATTTTTGGGTTTGTCATTCGAAAATAATTAGGATGTATAAAAAAAACGCCCTGAATTTCAGAGCGTTTGTATAATTTATTTAAGAATTGTTTGCTTTCTATCCGGTCCAACAGAAACAATTTTTATTGGAACTTCAACTGCTGCTTCAATGAACTCAATGTATTCTTTTAGCTCAATTGGCAATTCATCATAAGTGGTCATTCCAGTTAAATCCGCTTGCCATCCTTTGAATTCTTGATAAACAGGCGTTACATTTTCAGGTTCTATATTATAAGGAAAATGAGAAATATTCTCCCCTTTATAATTGTATTCGGTACATACTTTCAATATTGGAAATCCAGAAAGAATATCTCCTTTCATCATCATCAATTGGGTAACTCCATTTATTTGAACTGCATATTTCAAAGCAACTAAATCTAACCACCCACAACGTCTTTGTCTTCCTGTTACAGATCCAAATTCGTTTCCAACTCTTGCCATTGTTGCACCATCTTCGTCAAAAAGTTCAGTTGGGAATGGACCACTTCCTACGCGTGTAACATAAGCTTTGAAGATTCCGTACACTTCTTTAATTTTGTTTGGAGCAATTCCTAAACCAGTACAAGCACCCGCAGCAGTTGTATTTGATGAAGTTACAAAAGGATAGGTTCCAAAGTCCACATCTAATAAAGAACCCTGAGCTCCTTCACATAAAATGGCTTTTCCTGCTTTTTGAGCTTGGTGTAAATATTCTTCACTGTCAATGAAGGTTATTTTTTTTAATTCTTCAATGGCTTCAAAGAATTCTTTTTCTAATTCTACAAGGTTATATTGAATATCAACATCATAAAAGGCAATCATTGCTTCATGCTTATCAGCAAGGGCTCTATATCTTTCTTTGAAATCCTCTAATTCAATATCTCCAACACGAAGTCCATTTCTGCCAGTTTTGTCCATATATGTTGGACCAATTCCTTTTAAGGTAGATCCAATTTTAGCTTTTCCTTTTGATGCTTCAGAAGCGGCATCTAACATGCGATGTGTTGGTAAAATTAAATGAGCTTTTCTAGAGATTATTAATTTGTTCTTGATGTCTAAATTAAATTTAGCCAATCCTTCAATTTCTTTTTGAAAAACAACAGGATCAATTACGACACCATTTCCAATAATATTAACTGCAGTTTTATGGAAAATTCCTGAAGGGATAGTTCTTAAAACATGTTTTATTCCGTCAAATTCTAATGTGTGACCTGCATTAGGACCTCCTTGAAAACGCGCAATAATGTCATATTTTGATGTTAGTACGTCAACTATTTTTCCTTTTCCTTCATCTCCCCATTGTAATCCTAATAATAAATCTACAGTCATTGTATATGTTGTTTGTGTTGTGTTATTTTGTTTTTATGAATTTGGGACATTGATATAGTCGTCCGCTATAATTTTTTTACTTTTACTTACTCCGTATAAATATAAAGAATGATTGGTGATTTCTATATCGAAAATTTCTTCAATTGTTTTTTTAATACTTTGAATTCTAGGATCGCAAAATTCTATTACTTCTCCTGTATCAGTCATTATAATATGATCATGTTGTTTGTCAAAATAGGACTTTTCATAATAAGCCTGATTCTGACCAAACTGATGTTTTCGAACTAAAGCGGATTCTAGCAACAACTCAATTGTATTGTATAATGTCGCTCGGCTCACACGATAGTTTTTATTTTTCATTTTGATATATAAATTTTCAATATCAAAATGCTCTTCGCTATCATAAATTTCTTGAAGTATAGCATAGCGCTCAGGAGTTTTTCGGTGTCCTTTGTTTTCAAGAAACAATGTAAAAACATTTTTTACAATTTCTTGATTTTTACTATTATCTGTAGAAATAAGTGTCATATTCGGCAAAGATAAATTATTATTTTAAATGAAATTCAATAAAACCTCATTTTGTAAAATGTGATTTAGAATTTTTTTAATTTTTGTATTCTCTGATTACTTTATCAATGCCATCAATTTTCTTGATGTTATCGATTAATTTTTTCAAAATAGTATTGTTTTGAACAATTACGGCTATTTGGCCATTGAATATTCCAGCTTCACCACTCAAAGAAATACTTTGAATATTTACGTTCATATTATCCGAAATTACCTTGGTTAGTTTGTTGGTAAGGCCAATCGTATCCATTCCCGTTATGTGCAAAATAGCTTTAAATTCCTGTTGCGAAGAGTCAATCCATTTGGCTAAAATAATTCGATAGGCATAATTGGATTGAAGACTTATCGCGTTGGGACAATCTTTTTTGTGTACTTTAATACCTTCGTTAATTGTTATAAATCCAAAAACCTCGTCCCCCGGAATCGGATTACAACAGCTGGAAAATTTATAATCTAATTTGTCTTGGTCTGCACCAAAAACTAATAAGTCATAATTATTAGTAAGTACTTGTTTGTGAATGTCTTCGTTTGCGGTTGGCGTAGAACGTTTTATTTTGTTTTTGAAAAAATTTATAAAAGAATTGCTTTTTTGTGTTGCATAATCTTTCAATTGTTGGTTTTCTATGGCTCCAATACCAACTCTATAAAATAAATCTAAACTTGTTTTTAGTTTAAAAAAATTGACTAATTCATTTACGACTGTTTCGCTTAAAGTAATTTTTAAATGTCTTAATTTTCGAGTAAGGACTTCTTTTCCTTCTTCAGCAATTTTCTTTGTGTTTTCGTTTAGGACATTTTTAATTTTATTTTTTGCCCTTGAAGTGGTAACATAATCCAACCAGTTGATTGTTGGTTTTTGATGTTGCGAAGTAATTATTTCGATTTGATCGCCACTTTTTAACTCATAATTTAATGGAACTAATTTACCATTAACACGAGTTCCCCGGGTACGGATTCCTATTTCGGAGTGGATACTAAAAGCAAAATCAAGGGATGTGGCTCCTTTCGGCAATGATTTTATTTCGCCTTTTGGAGTAAAAACAAATATTTCTTGTGAGTATAAATTCATTTTGAAATCTTCCACAAAATCAACAGCATTTGTTTCTGGATTTTCTAGTGCTTCTTTTAATAAATTCAGCCATACGTCCAAGCCACTTTCTTCAGAGGCGCCTTGTTTGTATTTATAATGAGCGGCGTACCCTTTTTCGGCAATTTCGTCCATTCGTTCGCTTCGTATTTGAATTTCTACCCAGCGTCCTTTTGGTCCCATCACAGTGATGTGCAAGGCTTCGTATCCCGTCGATTTTGGTGATGAAATCCAATCGCGCAAACGGCTTGGACTTGGTCTGTAATGATCGGTTACGATAGAATATATTTTCCAAGCTAAGAATTTTTCTTCGTGTGGATTTGATTTGTAAACAATTCGTAAGGCAAATTTATCGTAAACTTCATCGAAACTTACGTTTTGCGTTTTCATTTTTCTATAAATAGAATAGATAGATTTGGGTCTTCCTTTTATAATATAATCAAGTTGTTCTGTGTCCAAATCTGCCTTTAATATATCGGATATGTCTTTTATATAAGCATCTTGTTCTTCTTTGGTTTCCTTTATTTTTCCAACAATATCATTATATAGTGCAGGTTCGGTATATTTTAAACCTAAATCTTCGAGTTTGTTTTTTATTTTATATAAACCCAACCGATGCGCAAGAGGTGCATAAATGTATAAAGTTTCGGAGGCAATTTTTACTCGTTTGTATTCCTCCATAGTGTCCAAAGTTTGCATGTTATGCAATCTATCGGCTATTTTTATAAGGATTACACGCACATCATCATTGAGGGTCAAAAGCATTTTCCGGAAGTTTTCGGCTTGCATGGACACATTCATTTCTTTTTGAACTTTCGAAATTTTAGTTAATCCTTCAATAAGTTGAGCAACTTTTGGATTAAACATTCTTTCGATATCCTCCACTGTTATTGGAGTATCTTCAACAACATCGTGCATCAATGCAGCAGCTATAGAAGTCGCTCCCAAACCTATTTCTGAGGCGACAATTTTTGCAACAGCAATAGGATGAAAAATATAAGCTTCTCCAGATTTTCTTCGTTGGTCTTTATGCGCATCTACGGCTACATCAAAAGCTTTACGAATGAGTTTTTTGTCTTCGGTAGTTAGCGTTTGATAGCTTATGCGAAGCAACTCTTTGTATTCTTGAGCTATCGCTTTGTTTTCTTTTTCGAAATCTATTTCTAGCATTAAATAATAGTTAATTCTTTAAAAATAGGAATAAGTTATGAGATTAGCAAACGGAATTTTTGAATTATATGTAATTAATCTCATAATGAAAAAGTTAGATGTAATTCTAGATCTTATTTTTTTAATCCTCTTTGTCTTTTGGCTTCAAAAAGCAATATTGCTGCGGCAACAGATACGTTCATACTATCAATTTCTCCTTCCATTGGAATGATAATATTTTGTTTAGCTGCAGTTCTCCATTCTTCGGTTAATCCCGTTGCTTCTGTGCCAACTACCAATGCGGTTGCTTCAGAGAAATCTTGTGTTAGATATGAAGTAGCGTTTTGTAAAGTGGCACAATAAATATTAATTTTTTGTGTTTTTAAAAAGGCGATGATTTCAGAAGTTGTTCCTGTTGCAATTTGTTTTGTAAATAAACAACCTACGCTCGATCGGACAATATTTGGGTTATATAAATCGCTTTTTGGATTGGCAATAATGACTGCATCCAGATTAGCGGCGTCGGCAGTTCGTAATAATGCTCCTATATTTCCAGGTTTTTCAGGTGCTTCGGCAACAAGAATTAAGGGGTTTTTGGATAATTTTAAATCAGATAATTGGTTTGGTTTAGTCTTGGCTACAGCCAAAATGCCTTCGGTAGTATCTCGATAAGCCAGTTTTTGATAAACTTCTTTTGAGATTTCTATTAAGGTTTTTGGTTGAGAAGTTAATTTTGATATTTGGGATTCAGAAATTAATTCTGGGACAAATAAAATCGTCTCGATCTCGAAACCGCCTTTAATTGCTAGCGAAATTTCGCGTTGTCCTTCAATTAAAAAGGTGTTTGTTTGCTTTCGTGCTTTTGACTTTTCTTGTAAAAGAACCAAAGATTTTATGAAAGGATTTTGAATCGAAAGAATTTGTTTCATTTTGAAAGTAGAAAAGTTACAAAGCCTCAAAGTTACAAAGGTTTTATTGTTTAATACGTATTAGATTGCTTATTCTAGAAAATTGTATTTTCTGATTTTTGCTCTTCAATAAAAAAAGCTTAATTTCACAAAGTTTAAATCAAAATAGTGAAGAACTACTCCGTTAAAATATACCAAGAAAGCGATTACAATCATTGGAATGCTTTTATAGATAATGCCAAAAATGCAACATTTCTGTTTCATCGCGATTTTATGGAATATCATAAAGATCGGTTTCAAGATTATTCGCTTATAGTTTTAGACGGTGAAAAATGGGTTGCTGTTCTTCCTGCAAACAAAGTTGGAAATGAGGTTTTCTCGCATCAGGGATTAAGTTATGGCGGGTTAGTTTACAATGAAAAGATAAAATTAGCATCCGTTATTGAAATTTTTAAAGAGATTTTATTTTTTTTGAATGAGAATAATATCGAAAAATTACAGTTAAAATTGATTCCATCCATTTATCATCAAAAATCAGCGGAAGAGTTAAATTATGCTCTTTTTTTGGTGGAAGCTCAATTAATAAGAAGAGATACTTTGGCAGTTGTTGATTTGTCTAAAAAATATGTTTTGTCAAAACTTAGAAAGAGAGGTGTTCAAAATGGCATTTCAAATAATTTATTGATTGAGGAAGTTGAAGATTTTGAGGTTTTTTGGAAC
>Ga0114958_10002454_pt1 | contig 13884 bp, 10 predicted proteins | sample C_130208_EF_Meta_FD_89577 | JGI IMG/M metagenome (GOLD analysis project Ga0114958, IMG submission 89577) | Freshwater microbial communities from Lake Croche, Canada to study carbon cycling - C_130208_EF_MetaG | ecosystem: Environmental > Aquatic > Freshwater > Lake | place: Lake Croche, Canada... | reverse complement strand
TCTTGGGCGGGAGTGGCTTTGCTCATTGGTTTAAAGTCGGAGCGAACCGCCGGCATTTCGGTGCGGCAAGAACCAATTTGCGCTTGGCTCGCGCGCAGCCGGAGTCCTCAGCATGAAGTCGATGGAATTCTATCCAGTGTTGAGCGTGCTAAGTTTACTCGCCTTCTGTGTAGCGAATACGGTCAGTGGCAAAACTCAGGCAAACTCGGTGTCGATAAGTTCGCAGAAATAGTGAATCAGGAAAAGGTGAGCCTCTTGTGTAGCGGGGCCGCTTTGGCCGGGCATGATGAGTTCGACCGTTGCGAGGCCGCGAGCAGGGCCGCCCCCACGGCCAAGAAAGGCTAGGCTCTTTAGGTCGCGTGCTTTGGCCTCGCGTAGGGCGGCGAGGATATTAGCGGAGTTGCCGCTGGAAGTGAGTACGACCACGAGGTCGCCTGGTTGGGCGAGGCCATTTATCTGTCGCGCAAAAGTTTGCTCGTAGCCGTAGTCATTGCCGATGCACGTCACGAGCGAGCCGTCGGAGGACAACGCTAGCGCCGGCAGCGAACGCCGGTTTTTCGCGTAGCGACCGGTGAGCTCGGTGGCGAAGTGGGCGGCCTCGGCGGCGCTCCCGCCGTTGCCGCAGATAAGGAGTTTGTGGCCGGAGCGCAGGGTTTCGAGAATAAGCGCCGCGGCAGCATCGATCGCGGGGCGGATCGTGGGCAGGGCTTGGAGCGTGGAGGTGGACGCTTGGAGGGCGGCGGCAAACTTCATGATGGGAGAAAAGGTGGGTGCGGGCTTGCCCGCGATGAAAATTTTTCCGCTACTCGCGGACACATGCGCCTGCGCACGCTTACTCTTCGCCATTTCCGTAATGTGGCGTTTGCGCGGCTAGATTTTGTGGGGCGACGACAATTTTTTGTCGGGCAGAATGGTCAGGGAAAAACCAACCTTCTCGAGGCGGCGGGTTATCTGACGGCGGCGCGATCTTTTCGGACGGCAGAAAGTGCGACGCTGTTGATGCACGGACAAACGACTGCAGCCGTGGCGTGCACGCTGGAACACTCGCGGCTGGGTGAGACGCAGGTTACAATTAAAGTCCACCGGCACAGCAAGGAATTGTGGTGTGATCAGACGCGCGTGACCAGGCTTGCGGATTATCTGGGAAAATTTCCAACTGTGGTGTTCTCCTCGCAGGATTTGCAGCTCGTTCGCGGCGCGCCCGCGGGGCGGCGGCGGTGGTTGGACCTTACTTTGGCGGCAATGTATGGAAGCTACTTGCAGGCCTTGCAGACCTACACCCGGGCGCTAGCGGAGCGGAACGCTTTGCTTAAAAAAGGCGGCGCTGTAGTTGCGCAATTGGAAGCGTTTGAGCGGGTCTTGGCGCCGGCAGCATCCGAGTTGATCGCTCGCCGCATTACCGGCTTGCAGTCAATCGGCACGGCCATGGCGGCTGGTTACCAAAAATTATGCGACGGAACCGAGCCAGCAGACTTAGTTTATGTGCCCGATTTCCCCCAGTCGGACGTGGAGGCTTTGCTGGCACGTTGGGCGGCGGGTCGGGCGCGGGATCTTGCGATGCGTTCCACGAACATGGGACCACACCGGGATGATTTTGTGCTCAAAGTAGATGGACAAGAGGCGAAGGATTTTGGTTCTGAAGGGCAGCAACGCTCGGCCGTACTCGCGCTGCGTTTGGCGCAGGCGGCTTGGTTTCAGGCAAAGAGCGGCGTGCGTCCGGTGTTGCTAGCGGATGATGTGCTGGGGGAGCTTGATCCGGGGCGACGTCGGAAATTTTGGGCGGCGATTGATCCCGAGTCGCAGATATTGGCGACGGGCACCACGTTACCGGATGCAGAGCTGGGGGCATGGGAAATTTTTCGGGTGAAGGATGGTGATTTTCAAACGGAGGCTTCGTCATGAATTTGACTACAGCAGAATGGGTTTTGGCCGTGGCTGCCGCGCTTTTGGTGGGAGTTTCCAAGACCGGCATCGCCGGTATGGGAATGCTTTTCGTGGTGATTTTTGCTCAGATTTTGCCCGCGAAACAGGCTACAGGGCTTGTGTTGCCGCTGTTGTGTTTCGGCGATCTGGTGGCGGTAAGTTCTTACCGGCAACACGCGAACTGGCGGCACCTATGGCGGTTGTTTCCGTGGGCGGCGGTCGGGGTTGTGATCGGTTATTTCGCGATGGGGCGGATTGGGGATCACGAGACGCGGCGGTTAATTGGCGGAATTGTGGTCACACTCGTAGCGGTGCATCTTTTTCGGCGTTGGCGTGCAGGAGGAGGTTCTAATGAGGCGGAGCACGCGGTGTGGTTTGCGCCAATACTCGGTGTGCTGGCAGGGTTTACGACCTTGGTGGCAAATGCTGCGGGGCCGTTGATGGCGATTTACTTACTGGCGATGCGGCTGCCGAAGATGGAATATGTGGGTACGGCGGCGGTTTTTTTCCTACTGCTAAATCTATTCAAAGTGCCATTTATGATCAGCCTTGGGTTGATCACACCGCCGAGTTTCACGCTGAATTTGTGGTTGGCGCCGGCGGTGTTGGCGGGCGCGTGGCTGGGGCGTCGAATTTTACCGCGGATTAACCAGAAAGTTTTTGAAAATCTGGCGTTGTTTTTCTCGGCGGCGGCGGGGCTGAGGTTGTTGTTCTGAAACAGGAGTGAGCGATGTCGTTTAAATTTTCCGTGTGTTGTGCGGGTTTTGTGGACCAAGCTATGGTATGGCGCGAATGAACGTGAGGCAGATGTGGGCGGCGAAACTGGCGGGACAACCTGTGCCCGCGACGACGCATTCGCGCGTGACCACGGCGAAGGCCGGCGCTTCGTTGGGACGGAAGGTGCCTTTTGCTGGTGTAGTACTCGGTATTGATCCGTCGTTGCGGGGAACGGGTTTAGCGTTGGTGGAATTTACCACTGGGCGCGCACCGTTGTTGTTGCGCTGTCAGACGGTTAAGGTGCATCCGAAATTGGCGATGGCACTGGCTTTAGCCGAGATTCATCGGGCTGTGACGGGGATGTTGGCGGGCGCGGGGGTGCGGCACGTGGCTATGGAGCAGACGATATTCGTTCAAAATTTTCAGACGGCGCAGATTTTGGGAGCGGCGCGCGGGGCGGCGATGGCCGCCGCGGCCTTGCAAGAGTTGCCGGTTTTTGAATATGCGCCGTTGCGCGTGAAGCAGGCCGTGGTGGGAGCGGGTCGAGCTAGCAAGGAGCAGATGGCACGCACCGTGATGGCAATGATGGGACATGGGCGAGCACTGGCATTTGACGAAGCGGATGCGGCCGGCGTGGCGCTTTGCCATGCGTTTACCTGGCGCGAGGAGTGAACTCAGCGGTAATACGTCAACAGTTCATCCGAGCACAGTCTTCAAGACTTGGCCGAGTTCGCCGAGACGATAGGGTTTGTTGAGGTAACCGCAGAAGCCGAGGTCGAGGTATCGGCGAGCGAGAGAGGGATCGTCGTATCCACTGGAGGCGATGACGCGCGCATCGGGGTCGAGTTGTTTCAACGCGAGATAACACGCCTCCCCCCCCATGCCGCCGATAACGTGGAGATCGAGAATTACGGCGTCGTAGGGACGGCCGATATTGAGGTAACGTTGATAAAGCGCGAGGGCGTCGTCGCCATTTTTTGCTAGGTCGTATTTATAGTCGAGGCGAGTTAACATCGCTGCGCTGAGCGCGGAAATTCTCTCGTCGTCATCCATAAACAGGATGCGGCCGGTGCGAAAACGTGGTGTGGGTGCTAGGTGGGCTTGAAAGCCTGGGGCGAGTTCACCGCGGGGTAGGTAAAAAGTAAATACGCTGCCAATATCTAGGGTGGAGTCGACGCCGATAACGCCGCCGTGTTTCTGCACAAGCGATCGGGCGGTCGCGAGGCCTAGGCCGGTGCCGTGTTTCTTGGTGGTGAAAAAAGGCGACCAAATTTCCTGAAGGTGAGAGGGGGCTATGCCAGTGCCGTTGTCGCGAATTTCGAATTCGACGTAGGATCCAGCTGTGAGGCCGGGGATTTGATCGGGTGCGAGGGTGACGTTGCGCGCGTACAATTGTACGCGCGCAGGGTGGGGTCCGGCTGGCATCGCCTGCAGAGCGTTGAGGACGAGATTTTGTAAGACCTGTAGGATCTGGCCGCGGTCGGCTTGCACCAAATCGGTGCCGGGCGTGACTTCGGCGGTGACGCTGGCGGCGCTGCCTACGGTGGCTATTTTGATTGTGGCCGCGAAGAGCTCTTCAACTGTGATTAGCGAGGATGCGGCGGCGCCACCTTGGGTGAGTAGGAGCAGTTCTTTGGTGAGATTTTTCGCCTTTAGACTGGCGCTTTCGGCGTCGGCGAGAGCGGTGGGGTGAAGTGAGTCTTTCGCCAGTGCGATGCCGCCTAGTATCGTAGTAAGAAGGTTATTGAAATCGTGGGCCAGGCCGCGGGTGAGTTGGCTTATGGTTTCAAAGCGATTGGCTTTGATCAGCTCATCTGGAGTCAGGCTCATTTCTTCGGGGTCCCGGAAGATGAGGATAAAACCGCAGGGTTGGCCGGCTTGATCATAAGAGGCTCGTGCGGTCCAGAGAATGGGTAGTGGCGGTATAGTGGGGTTAGTGAAAGTGAGCGCCTGGTCGTGGATGAGAGGGAGTTGGTTTTCGCTGGAAAAAGCGCGGGTGATGGGATTGTCGCCGGTTTGAAGGTTTTCGCGGCGAACGAGGCGAAAGATTTCGGACAGTGGTGCGCCGGAGATTTGGGCGGCCGGTCGTCGGAGTAACCGAGTGGCGGCAGCGTTTGAAACTAGAATACGACCGTGGGAGTCGGTGATGAGTACGGCTTCGGCCAAGGTAGCGAAAGAGGTGGTGATGAGCGCGTCGTTGATTGAGGCAAGATTTGCGGTGATGACTTCGGACTTGGGGGCAGGCGCGTTTGCTGGCGGGATTGTGGGTAGAGCGCTGATGAAACCGATGATACGTGTGAGTTCGTTTTTGCGATTTAAAGTGCGGTGAGCGCTAAGAAGAACGCAGACAGGTTGGTCGTTGGCGGAGCGCAGGGTGAGTGTTGCGTGAAGTGTGGCTAGACCCGGGGCGAGTTGGGCGAACCACGAGGGGAGATCGAGCTCGGGGTCGACGTCGAGGGGGAGGCTTTGGCGGAAAGCTTTGGAAGGGTCGACATCCTCGGCGTGACCAAGGAGCTTGCACCAAGCTGGGGCGACCCAGTAGCGGTGCTGGATGAAATCGAATTCAAATGCGCCAAGCGGGCCCGTGGTTTGAGTGAGGTCTTGGAAGCGAGCGTCGTTGGCGAGACTGACTTCTTCGAGTTCGTGACGTTCGGTTACGTCGAGGCAGAGGCCGGTGACGCGTTCGAGTTCGCCGTCAGGGCCAATTTGTTGAAGGCCGGTGCATTGTAGCCAGATGTAGTGTCCGAGGCAGTGGCGCATACGGAACTCAACTTGAAGGCGGCGCGTGCCGGGTATGTGACGCTGGCCGAGGAAGTAAGGGGCGGCCTCTGAGTCTTCAGGGTGGATGTGTTGCCTCCAGACTTCTCGAGAATTGGTGAGATCGTCGGCGGTATAGCCGAGGAGTTTTTTCCAAGCCGTAGAGTAGTGGATACGATCCGCTTTAAAATTTAGATCAAAGAAGCCGACGAGATCATGAGCTGCGAGTAGTTGTAGCGCGTCGTTAGCCGCGCTGATGGTAGCGCTCAGGGGGACGCCGGCTGGTGGGGCCGGGTTGAGATCGTTGGGCGAGTCCGGGCTCAAGGTTTAGCGGTGATCAAGCCAGCGACCTACTCGTTGGGCGAGAAATTCGATGTAGGGCTTCTGATCGTTCAAGCAGGGGATTTGTTGGAATGATTCGCCGCCCGCGGCCATGAAATCATCGCGGCCCTCTTCGGAAATTTCCTCAATGGTTTCGAGGCAATCGGCGACGAAGGCGGGGCAAATGACGAGCAAGCGCTTCTTGCCTACTTTGGGCAGACGCTTGAGTTCATAGTCGGTGAAGGGTGAGAGCCACGGTTCGCCGGCGAGGCGGGACTGGAAGGAAACGGAGTGTTTGTCGGCGGCGATGCCGGCGCGAGCGACGAGGGCGCGCGTGGTGGCTAGGACTTGGGCTTTGTAACAGGTGGCGTGCGCGGGTGAGCACGTGGTGCAGCATTCGGCGACGAGCGTGCAATGCGCTTTGGATGAATCGCCTTTGCGTAAGTGGCGCTCGGGAATGCCATGATAGCTAAATAAAAGATGATCGTGCGGTTGGCTCAGGTGCGGCGCGGTGACTTGGTAGAGTGCTTCGATGTAATCGGCGTCCTGAAAGAACGGTTGCACGGTAGTGATGTTCATTCCGGGCGCTAGCTTGGTGCGCTCTTCGAAAACTTTTACGACGACAGTTTCCCACGAGGACATCGCGTAGTGGGGGTATTGCGGGAAAAGTAGGACCTCGGTAACACCGTCCTCGGCCATTTTTGCTATGACGCTAGTAATCGATGGGTTGCCATAACGCATCGCTAGATACACGGGAGTTTCGGCGCCGAGTGTAGCGGAGAGTTTTTCGCGGACAGATCGTGATGTGATGACAAGAGGCGAGCCTTCAGGTTTCCAGATCGAGGCGTACGCGTGCGCGGATTTTTTTGGGCGGGTGCGCAGAATGATTCCCTCGAGCAACGCGAAGCGTAGCGGTGCGGGTAAATCCAGTACACGTTCATCTCCGAGAAATTCTCTTAAATAACGGCGAACGTCAGGGACGGACGTTGAATCGGGAGAGCCGAGATTAACAAGGAGAACGGCGCGTTGCGACATGAGTGGAAATTGGTCTTTAGAAGCACAGGATTGTCAAACGGCGGTGAGCGGATGGGAGGGATAAATTTAAGGCGCAGTTTTTTTTGCGTTGCGACGAGCGGTGAGGTGTTCACGGGTGACTGTGCTATTTTTTTCATGAACTCACCGCTGAAACCCGTTCTGTTGATCATTCGCGATGGCTGGGGGAAAAATCCCCACGCCGAACAAAATGCGTTCAACGCCGTCTATCTGGCTAAAAAAGCCTGCGATGATGCGTTGCAGGCGAAATATCCTCACTCACTTGTCGCGGCGAGCGGCCTCGATGTCGGCTTGCCCGACGGACAGATGGGTAACTCCGAAGTTGGCCACGAAAACATCGGCGCCGGTCGCGTGGTGGATCAAGAGCTCGTGCGGTTGAATAAATTATTTTCCGAAAAACAACTCGCAGGTAATCCCGTGTGGCGTTCCGCAGTGGCGCGGGTGAAGGCGTCGCCGACTGCGAAATTACACGTTATGGGCATCGTATCTGATGGCGGTGTGCACGGAATGCTCGAGCATCTTTACGGCATTTTGCAGCAGGCCAAAGACGATGGCCTAACCAAGGCGCAGGTATATATCCATGGCTTTACCGATGGTCGCGATACAGCGCCGCAGAGCGGGTTGGGATATATTGCGCAGGTCGAGGCTAAGTGCCGCGAGATCGGCGTCGGCACGATCGCGACAGTGTGCGGACGTTTCTGGGCGATGGATCGAGATAACCGCTGGGAACGCGTGCAAAAAGCTTACGATCTGCTTACAGGCAAAAAGGCCGTCGCGACGGCGTCGAACGCGGCGGCGGCGATCCAGAATTACTATGATCGTCCGCTCAGCGAGACCCAGAAAGGCGATGAGTTTGTGCCCGCGACGTGGATTGTCGGCACCGATGGTAAGCCTCTTGCGACATTTGGCGATGGGGATGCGGTATTGTTCTACAATTACCGTGGAGATCGTCCCCGCGAGATCACGCGGGCGTTTGTGATGGATGATTTCAAGGAGTTCGATCGTGGTGCTAAACTTGATCTCTATTACGCTACGATGACCGAATACGAGAAAGGCCTGCCGGTTCACGTTATCTCAGGTAAACCGGAGAAATTGAAAAATATCCTAGGGGAAGTCGTGAGCAAAGCAGGTCTCGCACAATTCCGCTGCGCTGAGACGGAAAAAAATCCTCACGTGACCTTTTTCTTTAATAACTACCGCAGTGAGCCGTTTCCCGGCGAAGACCGAGCTTGTCCCTCCAGTCCTAAAGTCGCTACTTACGATATGCAGCCGGAAATGGCGGCAGCTGAAGTCACGGCTTTGGCCAAAGCGGCGATTCTATCGGGCAAATACGGTTTTATCGCGGTGAACTACGCGAATCCCGACATGGTCGGACACACTGGTTCGTTGCCCGCTTCGATCAAAGCCGTCGAGGCAACTGATGCCGGTGTGGGCGAATTGCTTGCTGCGATTCACCAAGTCGGCGGCAAAGCCGTCGTCTGCGCCGATCACGGCAACGTCGAGCAGATGTGGGATCCGTCTAGCAACGGTCCGCATACCGCACACACGCTCAACCTCGTGGAGGTCTTTGCCGTGGGAGAAGGCCTCAGTGCCGGTCAGACCAAGATGCGAGTGGGCGGCCGGCTCGCTGATATCGCGCCGACGGTGTTGCATTTGATGGGCTTGGCCAAGCCGGCGGAAATGACCGGCCAAAGCCTGATCTTGGGCTAAGCTACAGCCTAGCTTTTGTTGTTGGCCGAAAATCTGTTTGCCCCGCCCCTAGTGGCGGGGCTTTCTTTTTTCTTTTGCACGACCAACCCATGCCCATGAAGCGCACCCATCATTGTGCCCAGCTCACTCCCGCCGATCTCGGTGCGTCCGTTACGCTCTCCGGATGGGTCGATTCTGTCCGTGATCACGGCGGTATCGTCTTCATCGACTTGCGCGACCGCAAAGGCATCACGCAGGTCAAATTCGACCCGCAAGATAACGCCGAGCTCGGCGTCCAAGCCGGCCATCTGAAACCAGAGTCGGTCATTAGCATCGCAGGCAAGGTCGTGCCTCGGCCTGACGGCACCGTCAATTCGACCCTGCCTACCGGCGGAATCGAGATCGCCGCGAACGCTCTCGAGGTCCTTAATATTTCTGATACGCCACCGTTCCCGCTCGACGATGTTGGCGGTGATAAGGTCAACGAAGACCTTCGCCTCACGTATCGTTATCTCGATCTGCGCCGGCCGAAGATGCGCAAAAACCTCCAGGTGCGCCACCGCGCGGCCAAGTCCATTCGCGACTATTTCGATTCACAGGAATTCATCGAGGTCGAGACACCCGCGCTGTTCAAGAGCACGCCCGAAGGCGCGCGCGAGTACCTTGTGCCGTCGCGTATCCACGCGGGGCAATTTTACGCGCTGTCGCAATCGCCCCAGCAATTTAAGCAAATTCTAATGGTTGCTGGCGTGGAAAAATACTTCCAAATCGCCCGTTGTTTCCGTGACGAAGATTTGCGTTCCGATCGCCAGATGGAGTTTACGCAAGTGGACGTAGAGGCCTCATTCATCGACCGCGAAGGCATTTATTCGCTGTTTGAAGGGATGCTGAAAAAAGTGTGGAAAGACGTGCTCGGCCACGATTTGCCCACGCCGTTCCCGCGCATGCCTTACATCGATGCGATGAATCGCTACGGGGTTGATAAACCCGATGTGCGTTTCGGTATGGAGCTAGTGGATTTCACCGAGCTGTTTAAAACTTCCGCCTTCAAGGTTTTCTCGTCCACGGCCACCGGTGGTGGTGCGATCAAGGCGATTAACGCTAAGGGCCTCGCCGATCTCACCCAAGGTGAAATCAAGGCCTTGGAAGAAATAGCCAAATCACTCGGCGCTAAAGGCCTCGCTTTTATCAAAGTTGAGGGTGGCGAATGGAAATCGCCTATCGTTAAATTTTTCTCTGACGCTGAGAAAGCTGCGCTCACCGCGCAGCTCGGCTTGGCTGAAGGCGACATGCTGTTCTTTGCGGCCGCACCTTGGGAGAAAGCCTGCGCGATCCTCGGACGTATTCGACTCGAAGCTGCGGCGCTGCTGCAAAAGCGCGGTAAGCTTACAATCCGCGCCGATGATTGGCAGTTTCTCTGGGTTGTGGATTTCCCGCTGATGAGCTACGATGAGGCGGATAACCGATACGTTGCTACCCATCATCCTTTCACCGCGCCTGTAGCGGAAGACGCGGGGTACCTCGATACCGATCCTAAAAAGGTCCGTGGCCAGCATTACGATGTTGTTCTCAACGGCATGGAGCTCGGCGGCGGCTCGATTCGCATTCATCAACCGGCGTTGCAGAAAAAAGTGTTTGAAGAGGTGCTTAAAATTCCGGCCGACGTCGTCGAGAGCCGTTTTGGGTATATGTTGAAAGCGTTTACCTACGGTGCACCGCCGCATGGTGGTATCGCCTTCGGCCTTGATCGCATGGTGGCGTTGCTTTGCGGAACCACCAGTATCCGTGATGTCATAGCCTTCCCCAAGACCCAGAAGGGCCAGGATCTGATGGCGCAGAGCCCGACGCCGGTGACAGCCAAGCAGCTTAAGGAACTGCATATCACTACCGTGATGCCCGAGTAACGCGCGGCTTCGGCCGTGCTCTGCTTACCTCACAGGTGCTGAGATTTGCTGACGTAGCTCCTCGGCTTCGTCATGGAATTGTCATGCAACTCCGGCTTGCGCCTAGATCGAATCGGTCCTAATTCTGGGCTCAACCTTTTATTCTTTGTATGAAACTCATCATCGCCATCATCAAGCCGTTCAAACTCGAAGAAGTTAAAGAAGCTCTCGCCGGGGCTGGCATTGAGGGTATGACGGTGACTGAGGTCAAAGGCTTCGGGCGTCAAAAGGGGCACACAGAAATTTATCGCGGCAGTGAGTACACGGTGGATTTTTTGCCCAAAGTGAAAATTGAAATCGCCGTGTCCGACGACATGGCGTCCAAGGCAGTCGATGCGATCGTGAAATCCGCCAAGACCGGCAAGATTGGTGATGGTAAAGTTTTTATTCTCCCTCTCGAGGAAATCATTCGCATTCGTACGGACGAGCGGGGTGAAGCCGCCGTTTAAACTCGGTTTGAATTTGCTGACCGGTTGCCCAAGGGCAGCCGGTTTTTTTGTATACCTAGGAGTTTTTTTACTCAGAAAGTCGGTTGTTTCTTAACGAATTCGTGGCATGGCACAGGGGCTGCTTATGGTAGGGCACTTGCCTATGAAATCCCTCCTTAACCTGACTCGCTTCCGTCTTGGACTGGCAGCTCTGCTGCTTGTTACAGGCTCAATCTGGGCCCAAACGCCCGCCGCTGCACCCGCGACACCGCCTCCCCCGACGGCCGAAGAACGCATCGCTGCGCTTGAAGCTTATGTGACTAACGCTGATCCAGCTAAGGGTCCCTTGGTGGGTTCCTCTGGTCCCGGCCACAACGCTTGGATGATGACCAGTTCCGCGCTGGTCCTTTTCATGACGCTGCCAGGTCTGGCGCTTTTCTACGGCGGTCTAGTTCGTAAAAAGAATGTCCTTTCTGTACTCGCTCAATGCTTGGGCATGACGGGCATGGTTACGATTATGTGGTGGGCCTTTGGTTATAGCCTAGTTTTCGGCAAAAGCTTTGGCAGCCCGTTCCTCGGCGGCTCGGAGTATTTTTTCCTGAAGGGTGTCACCAGCGCGCCCAACACCGACTACGCCTACTGGGTCTCCCAAAACGTTTTCTCGATGTATCAAATGATGTTCGCGATTATCACCCCGGCTTTGATCGTCGGCGCGATCGCTGAGCGCATGAAATTTACTGCTATTATGCTCTTTGTGGCGCTTTGGATGCTCGTAGTTTACTTCCCGCTAGCCCACATGGTTTGGGGCTCATCTGGTTACATGAATGGCGTTTGGAATGCCGATGCTGCGATCGCTGCGATTGATTTCGCTGGTGGCACAGTGGTGCACATGTCCTCGGGTTGGTCGGCTTTGATCCTCTGCTTGATTCTCGGGCCCCGTCTTGGCTTCGGTAAGGAAAAAATGGCTCCACATAGCATGGTGCTCTGCATGGTTGGAACGGGTATGCTCTGGGTCGGCTGGTACGGCTTCAACGCTGGCAGTGCGGTCGCATCTGATGGCGTAGCGGCCAACGCATTCATGACCACAACCCTCGCCGCTGCCGTCGCGACGTTTGCTTGGGGTGCGATTGAAAAAATCTTCCGCGGTCACGCTTCGATCCTCGGCATGTGCTCTGGCGCCGTCGCCGGTCTCGTGGTCATCACGCCTGCTGCCGGCTTCGTCGATTCGACTGGTGCAGTCATAATTGGCGTCCTTGCCGCTGTAGTGCCCTACGTTTTCGTGACCAAGATCAAAGCGATTTTCGGCTACGATGATGCACTAGACACCTTCGGCGTTCACGCGGTCGGTGGCACCTTGGGTGCTATCATCACGGGAGTCCTCGCCACGAAAGAAGTGAACGCCAACTTGGTTGCTGCTCCTGCCGTGAAAAACGGTCTCGCTAAGCTTGTGACCGACGGTGGTCTCTGGCTCGCCCAGGGTAAAGCTGTGGCCCTCACGCTCGTACTCTCCGTGGTATCCACCTTCCTTATCGCTATGCTGGTGAAGGCCCTTATCGGTTTGCGTCCCACCCCCGAAGCCGAGTCCCAAGGCCTCGATATCACCGATCACGGCGAAGAAGGTTACATCAACTAAGTATTTAATCCTATCCCTACACTTATGAAATTCATCACCGCTATTATCAAACCTTTCAAATTGGATGAAGTGAAGGAAGCGCTCAGTGCTGTCGGCATCGAAGGTATGACAGTCACCGAAGTTAAAGGTTACGGCCGTCAGAAAGGCCACACCGAGATCTATCGGGGCAGCGAATACACCGTCGATTTTCTTCCAAAAGTTAAAATCGAGATCGCGGTTACCGACGACCTCGCTGGTAAAGCCGTGGAGGCGATTGTGAAATCCGCCAAGACGGGTAAGATCGGCGACGGCAAGGTATTCGTTATGCCGCTTGAGGAAGTTATTCGAATCCGCACCGACGAGCGCGGCGAAGCGGCGGTCTGATTAATTTAAGATTTAAATCACTCTAAGCCGGCTGCTCCTTAGTGGGTAGCCGGCTTTTTTGTGTTCATGGCTTATCCTTCATCCGGCCGTTACCGCGCGCTCTGCTTAGGCATTTTAAATGTGAAATTTTCCAGCACGGCAAAACGCTGCACCGCGAAACGCGCAGGATGTCATAGAGTTTTTTAAAGCAAAAAAAGCCGCCACTCATGTGAGTGGCGGCCAGAAGGTTTTAACTACAGATTTTTTACAAATCGAAGGAGGCTGATAGAATAAATTGTCGTGGATCGACGATGCGGTAAGTCGAGGCTCGACCATCGAAGAAGGCGCTAGTGGCCTGTAAGCCACCGCCGCTTTCTTGGACATTCTTCACGTTAAGTTGAAAGTTAGCGCGAATCTTGTCGCGGAACATTCGGGTGCGGTAACTCACAAATAAATCAATGTAGGTTTCGGCGGGCGAATAGATCGGGCGATTGGGATCGAGTTGTAGTACCCTGTTTGAGGCGAGGCTGAGGTCTTTGGCAGGATCGTAGCCTAGGCCGTAGAAACCGATTGAGCCTTTGTCGCTCCAGCGCAGCGAGCCACCGACACTCATGGCCTTGAGGACAGGGTGATCGGAGATGCCGGCTAAATTGTATTTCGTGTTAAATTTGGTCGAATATTTGCGGACTTGTGGGCGGGGACGACCAATCAACGCGCGGAAGACGGCCATCGGCGCATCGACGTTACTAGCGAAGTTAGTCGCGGCCGAGTTGGTCGCGTTGTAGCCAGCAACGGTGCTAAAGGGGGTGCCTAGGATATTCCACCACAGGATGCGGCCGGTGGCACCCGTGGGGAGTGAGACCGGTCCGGTTGTGTAGGCGGAGGTCACGCCACCGAGGGTCTGTGTGGTTTGGGTGAAGCGCGGATCTTCTAGTGCGGTCCAAATGGGTAGACGCGCGGCAATATAATCATCTACGGCTGAGCCCACGGCGGTGTTGATGGCTTCAGTCTTAGTGACGGAGGAACTTACGGTCCAATTTTTGGTAGGGTTGAAGTTAATTTCAAGTTCATCGCCCTT
>Ga0114958_10002453_pt1 | contig 13887 bp, 9 predicted proteins | sample C_130208_EF_Meta_FD_89577 | JGI IMG/M metagenome (GOLD analysis project Ga0114958, IMG submission 89577) | Freshwater microbial communities from Lake Croche, Canada to study carbon cycling - C_130208_EF_MetaG | ecosystem: Environmental > Aquatic > Freshwater > Lake | place: Lake Croche, Canada... | reverse complement strand
GAGAAACTTCTCGTTTCACCCAAGCACGAGCTGAGTCACGAACTAATTTGTGCTCTTCTGTTAGTAAATCATCTAACAAATAATAATCGGGAGCTTGAAATAAATCTGGTTTCATATTTATCTTTTTTTCGCATGTTTTAGCTTAGGCTATTTCATAATCTTTAAAATCGTTTACCAAAACTTTTGCAAATTTACATAATCCTTATTAAAATGTTGTTGAACAATTGTTATAAATTTCAATTACATTTTCAAATAGAAGTCTTTAGTTAACGCTGTGTAATCTTCTGTGTATTGATGACGCGCAGTTTCAATAATTAACTCATCGGCAGTTAAAACCGATAGTTCGTAGCGTTTGAAAGCCAATAAACTTCTTTTGACTTCAGTAGTTGGTGTGCCTTTTACGCGAGTAACTTTTATGGGATACAACTCAACTTCAGCACACAAATCAATGAATTTTTCTTCTTCTTTAAATGGAATTATTACGGCAAAAATTCCATTTTCTGATAATAACAAACGAGCAGCTTCTATCAAATCTTCAAAAGGCATCGCTTCTTGAAAACGAGCTAAATCGCGTTGTGTGCTATCGGTCTTATAATTTTCAGAATAAAATGGTGGATTGGAAATAATTAAATCATATTCGTCTTCTGGTTCGTTCAAAAATTCGTCTAAACCAGCATGGAAACAAAATAATCGGTCTCCCCAAGGTGAGCTTTCAAAATTCTCAACACATTGTTCATAAGCTTCATCATCAATTTCTATAGCATCAATTTGCGCTGCATTACTACGTTGTGCCAACATCAAAGATAAAATTCCAGTTCCAGCTCCAATATCCAGAATAGAAAACGGATGATTGTTTATTGGGCACCAAGCACCAAGCAAAACAGCATCTGTGCCAATTTTCATGGCGCAGCGGTCTTGTTGAACGGCAAATTGTTTGAATTCAAACATGTTAATTTAATATAGGGTAATAAATAATTGATAATGAAATACTGATAGGAGTCACAATTGTAATTATCAATTGTTAACTATTAATTATCAATTATAAATACATTTCAACAAGTCCTTCTGGTAAATCAATGATGACTTTTTTATTTTTGCGGTCAATTTCAACTAGGAAATGGTCAATCATAGGAATTAACATTTCAACTGTTCCATTTAATACCTCAAAAAGGGGTTGAGCTGTAGTATCGTTTATGGAAACAATTTTTCCAAAAACACCTAATCGCTTATCTTCAATTTCAAATCCTATTACTTCGTGAAAATAAAATTTATTGCCTTCAAGTTTTGGCAACATACTAAGCGGAAGATAAACATCACAATTAAGAATACTATCGGCTTCTTCTTCGGAGTCGACATCTTCAAATTGCACGCGAAGAAAGTCGTTTTTGTGAAGGGCACTATTTTTAATAAAAAATGGAACCAGATTTTTGTTGAATTCAACAAATACTGATTCCATGTTTTCGTATAGTTCGGGTTCATCAGTATCTAAATAGATCAGGACTTCCCCTTTGAAACTAAATTTTTTTGCAATTTTACCTAAATAGAAACATTCTTCTTTACGCATAATTGCTTGAAGTATTAAGCTTCTTTTTCTTCGCTTGTTTCTTCAGCAGCAGGAGTTTCTTCCACAGCTGGTGCTTCTTCAGCAACAACTTCAGGAGTTTCTTCAGCAGCAGGAGTTTCTTCCACAGCTGGTGCTTCTTCAGCAACAACTTCAGGAGCTTCTTCAGTAGCAGGTGTTTCTTCCACAGCTGGTGCTTCTTCAGCAACAACTTCTGGAGTTTCTTCAACTGCCGGTGCCTCTTCAGCAACAACTTCTGGAGTTTCTTCAGCTACAGTTTCTTCAACAGGAACTTCTTCTTCTACTTTTGCAGCTTCAACAGCGGCAGCAGCACGTTTGTCATTAGCCACTTTTTCTGCTTTCAAAGCTTTTGCTTTTTCTGCCTCTTGCGCTTTTGTTAAACCTTCTTTTTTAGCTGTAACTTTACCTGCTTTATCTTCTAACCATTTGGCCAATTTTGCATCAGCTTGTTCTTGCGTTAAAGCTCCTTTACGAACGCCACCATCAAGATGATGTTTCATTAAGGCACCTTTGTAAGAAAGGATTGCTCTTGCAGTATCGGTTGGTTGAGCGCCATTGTGTAACCATTGAACCGCTTGGTCAAGGTTTAAATCAATAGTGGCAGGGTTGGTGTTTGGATTATAAGTTCCTAATTTTTCTAGGAATTTACCATCTCTTTTTGAACGAGCATCAGCTGCTACGATCCAGTAAAAAGGTTTTTGTTTTTTACCGTGTCTTTGTAATCTAATTTTTACTGACATAATCTTTTTGATTAATTTGAGGTACTCGACCTCGGTTATTTAAGGGCGCAAAGATAGTTTTTTTTAGTAAATAAGCAATTATAAAGTTGTTTTTTAGCAAAAAAAAATAAGACTAAACTTTAGCATTATTTTTTATTCATAAATTGTAGCATTTTTGTATTAAAAAACTATTTTTGTGTTATAAAATTATAAACCTTATGAAAAGATTTTTGTCCCTTTTTATCATTGCTATTCTTTTTTCTTCTTGCCAAGAAGACTTAAAAAGCAACAATCCTGGATTTCAAGGGTTGAAAGATGATGTTTTTTGGAGAGCAAATGATGCAAAAGCTTACCTAGATGCAAATGGTAAACTGAGTATTGAAGCACTAACTCAATATGAACAAATAACACTTTATACCAGTAGCGCTAATGCTGACACCTATTTATTAGGCACTTCAAATACTAATAATTATGCTACTTATATTTCAAATTTTGGAGCTGTCAATCTGCAATATGCTACAGTTGCAGTGCCTGGTCCTGTTTCAAACATCAGTATAAATAATAGTGGTTCAGGTTATTCTAGTGGCACATCCGTTGCAACTACTGGTGGTACTGGTAGTGGATTAACAGTCAATATAGTTGCTGATGCTTCAGGCATTGTAACAAGTGTAGCTGTTTCTTCTCGTGGTAATGCCTATCAGGCTGGAGATTTAATTACTGTAGTTGGAGGCAATTTGAATTGTAAAATTCTAATAGTAAATGTTCAAAATAGTAATGGTGAAATAAAGATTACAGAATATGACAATGTGAACATGACAGTTTCGGGTAAATTTAAATTCAATGCTGCTAATGCTAACAATAGTCCTTTCGGTGGTGCAATTTTAAATTTTCAATATGGAGAATTTTATAAAATACCCATTTTCCCATCTATATAAATTTAAGTTAGAAAAAAATACAAACCATCTTCGGATGGTTTTTTTGTTAATATTATAACAAAGTCCAAATTAATAGCAGTTTACAGTTTTAATTAGGTTACCTTTGTAATTGAATTTTAAATATAAAATATGAACATTTTTGTTGGGAGTCTTCCGTTTAGTATAGACGATGCAGATTTAAGAGAATCTTTCGAGGTTTACGGTACGGTTAATTCCGTAAAAATTATTACAGACAAATTTACTGGAAGAAGTAAAGGATTTGGTTTTGTGGAAATGGAAAATGACACAGAAGCCGAAAAAGCAATTCAAGAACTAAATGGTGCTACTGTTGACGGGCGTACTATTGTAGTTAACAAATCAGAACCGAAACCAGAAGGCGAGAGAAGATCTTTCAATAACAATCGTTCAGGCGGTTCAGGTGGTGGTTATAACGGCGGTGGAAACTCACGTGGTGGCGGAAGCTACAGTGGTGGAAACAGCGGTGGTGGAAATAGAGGAAGATACTAGTTACATTCTAATATAGATATTTAAAAAACCAGCTCATGAGCTGGTTTTTTTGTTTTTTGTTGATAACTAAAATTGATTACTACCATGGGAAAATGTATTTTTGAAAAGTTAGAATTCTTTCAAATTACCTTTCATGTATTTAATTTTTGATACCGAAACTACAGGTTTGCCAAAACGTTGGGGCGCACCTATTTCTGATACTGATAACTGGCCAAGATGTATTCAAATTGCCTGGCAGTTACATGATGAGATGGGAAATTTATTAGATAATCAAGATTATTTGATAAAGCCAGAAGGTTTTAACATTCCGTATGATGCCGAGAGAATTCATGGGATTTCTACTGAATTAGCCGAAGCACAAGGTATAGGTTTACAAGAGGTTTTAGAAAAATTCAATAGTGCTTTGGCAAAAGCCAAATTCATAGTGGGTCAAAATGTTGGCTTTGATGTCAATATTATGGGCTGTGAGTTTTACCGAATGAGTGTCAATTCACCAATGTCGTCTATGCCAGTTTTAGACACTTGTACTGAGGTTACCGCAGAACTATTGAAATTGCCGGGAGGAAGAGGAGGGAAATTTAAATTACCAACGCTAACAGAACTTCATGGTTATCTTTTCAACGTGCCATTTGCAGAAGCTCATAATGCCACTGCCGATGTGGAAGCCACCACGCGTTGTTTTTTTGAATTAATTCGTAAAGATATTTTTACTAAAGAAGAACTTGATGTTTCAGAAGATTATTTCAAAGAATTTAGTAAAAACAATCCAAAAGAAATTCAACTTATAGGATTACAACACATCAACCTGAAACAGGCCTCTGACGAAATCAGAAAACAATTTCAAGAAAAGGAAGAAGTTGTTATCCCTACAAACCAAGATAAACAAGTTCATCATAATCTTGCAGAGGTTGATTTCGTGCACTTACATAATCACACTCAGTTTTCAGTATTACAATCTACTATTAGCGTTGCTGATCTAGTAGAAGCAGCAGTTCAAAATAAAATGCCTGCAGTAGCCATAACAGATCATGCTAATTTGATGGGTGCTTTTCATTTTGTACGCGATATTTTATACCATAATAAATCGGCAAAAGCCAAAAATAAACAAGCCGAAGAAAACGGAGAAACGCTAACAGAAACCATAATTAAACCAATAGTGGGCTGTGAGTTTTATGTGTGCGATGATTTAAAAGATAAGTCGAGAAAAGACAATGGCTATCAAATTGTTTTCTTGGCCAAAACTAAAAAAGGGTATCACAATTTAGCAAAACTTTCTTCTATTGCTTATACCCAAGGATTTTATTATGTGCCAAGGATTGACCGAAAAACCATTCAAGAATATAAAGAAGATATCATTGTTTTATCTGGAAACCTCTATGGAGAAATTCCGAGTAAAGTATTAAATGTCGGAGAAAACCAAGCCGAAGAGGCTCTAGTTTGGTGGAAACAAGAATTTGGCGATGATTTTTATATTGAGTTAATGCGCCACAACCAGGAAGATGAAACTAGAGTGAATGCATCATTAATAACTTTGGCCAAAAAGCATAATGTAAAAACAGTAGCTACCAATAATGTTTTTTACATTAATAAAGAAGATGCTAATGCCCATGATATTCTATTGTGTGTAAGAGATGGCGAAAAACAAGCTACACCAATTGGTCGTGGGAGAGGCTATCGTTATGGGTTCAATAATCAAGAATACTATTTCAAATCAGGTGATGAAATGAAAAAGCTATTTCACGATTTGCCCGAAGCCATTGCAACTACAGAAGAAATTATAAATAAAATAGAGATTTATGATTTGTCTCGTGATGTATTGTTGCCAAAGTTTGAAATTCCAAATGAATTTTTGGTTTCAGAAGACGAAACGGATTCTGGCAAACGTGGTGAAAATAAATACTTAGCACATCTAACTTTTGAAGGGGCAAAAAGACGCTATCAAGAAATCACTCCCGAGATACAAGAGCGCATAGATTTTGAATTAAAAACTATAGAAAACACAGGGTATCCAGGTTATTTCTTGATTGTTCAAGATTTCATTGCTGCCGCCCGAAAAATGGATGTTTCTGTTGGGCCAGGTCGTGGATCTGCCGCTGGTTCTGTGGTGGCGTATTGCCTCGGAATTACCAATATTGACCCATTGTTATACGATTTACTTTTTGAGCGCTTCCTAAATCCAGATCGTGTGTCATTACCCGATATTGATATCGATTTTGATGACGAAGGGCGAAGCCGAGTTATGGAGTATGTAATCAATAAGTATGGTTCCAAGCAAGTGGCGCAGATTATTACTTATGGAACAATGGCAGCTAAATCATCCGTTCGTGACACAGCGCGTGTGTTAGATTTGCCTTTATTTGAAGCCGATAAAATTGCCAAGTTAATCCCAACTTCACTCAATTTAGCCAAGATATTTACTTTAGATAATGACAAGTTAAAAGCCGCTTTACGCTCGGAAGAATTTGATAAAGTAAAAGAATTAATTTTACTTGCGAATGCCAATGACCTAGGTGGCGAAACCATTCAACAAGCAAAAATATTAGAAGGAAATCTAAGGAATACAGGTATTCACGCTTGTGGCGTCATCATTACACCTAGTGACATTACTGATTTCGTTCCAGTGGCTACTGCCAAAGACTCGGATTTATACGTAACTCAATTTGATAACTCCGTTGTTGAAAGTGCCGGATTGTTAAAGATGGACTTCTTGGGGTTGAAAACTCTGACATTGATAAAAGATACCGTTAAATTAGTAAAATACAGAACCGGAATTGAACTCGACCCTGATACTTTTCCTATAGATGATATAAAAACGTATGAGCTGTTCCAAAAAGGAGAAACCGTTGGAATATTCCAATATGAGTCACCAGGAATGCAAAAGTATTTGAAAGACTTAAAACCAACTGTTTTTGGCGATTTAATTGCTATGAATGCATTATATCGACCAGGGCCATTGGAGTATATTCCTTCTTTCGTTCGTCGTAAAAATGGAGAAGAACCCATCACCTATGATTTAGAAGCTAACGAAGAATTTCTAAAAGAAACCTATGGAATAACAGTATATCAAGAGCAAGTAATGTTGCTTTCTCAAAAACTAGCCAGTTTCTCAAAAGGCGATGCCGATGTTTTGCGAAAAGCTATGGGTAAAAAACAAAAAGATGTTTTGGATAAAATGAAATCCAAATTCATCGAACAAGCCGTCGCCAATGGTCATGCAGAAGATAAGTTAGAAAAAATATGGAAAGATTGGGAAGCCTTTGCACAATATGCATTTAATAAATCGCACTCTACTTGTTATGCTTGGATTGCCTATCAAACGGCCTATTTAAAAGCGCATTATCCAGCAGAATATATGGCAGCAGTGCTTTCTAATAATATGAGCGATATCAAGCAAGTGTCCTTCTTTATGGAAGAATGTAAAAGAATGGGATTGCAAGTTTTGGGTCCTGATGTTAATGAGAGTTATTATAAATTTACAGTAAATGAAAACTACGCCGTTCGTTTTGGAATGGGTGCAGTAAAAGGAGTTGGAATGAATGCAGTAGAAACTATTGTTGCCAATAGAAAAGACGGAAAATACAAGTCTATTTTTGATTTAGCCAAACGAATTGATTTACGAGCGGCCAATAAAAAAGCCATTGAAAACTTAGCTTTAGCTGGAGGTTTTGATTGTTTTACCGACGCCTATCGCGCACAATATTTTCATACCGATGGAGATAATATTACATTTTATGAAAAGGCAATTCGATACGGAGCAAAGTTTCAAGAAAATGAAAATTCATCACAGGTAAGTTTGTTCGGAGATGCTAGTGATGTTCAAATTGCAGAACCTATAGTTCCTCCCTGTGAAGATTGGAGCACAATGGAAAAATTAGCCAAAGAGAAAGAAGTAGTGGGAATTTATATTTCAGGACATCCATTAGATGATTATAAATTTGAGATGAAATATTTTTGTAACAGTAAATTAGAGAATTTAAAAAATCTTGGAAGTTACATAGGCAAGAATTTAACCTTTGCTGGCATTGTCACAAATGTGCAATATAAAACCGCTAAAAATGGAAAAGATTGGGCAATGTTTACTTTAGAAGGATATGATGAAAGTCATGATTTTAGAATTTTTGATGAAGATTATTTAAAGTTCAGACATTTTTTGGTAAACAATCAATTTGTTTATTTTAAAGTAACAGTTAAAGATGGTTGGGTAAATAGAGAAACAGGAAAAAAATCAGAACCAAGGTTGCAGTTTTTAGATGTTAAACAACTTCAAGATGTGCTCACTCAGTTTGCCAAAAAATTAAGCATTCAGATGGATATTAATGATATACATCAAAATTTTATACAACAGCTTAATCAACTATTTATTACCTATAAGGGTGATAATACAGTTACATTTGAAATTATTGAGCAAGAAAAAGTTCAAAAATTAATTGAAATAGTTCCTAAAATTATTGCGGAAGATGAGGCTATTTTTGATGTAGAAAATCCAGAAGAAATTACCGTTGACATCCCTATTGAAGAAGAAAACCAAGTAGTAACAAGAGTTTCCATGCCAAGTAGGAAACTAAAAATTAAAATATCCAATGAGTTACTAGTGGAATTGGAGAAAATGAATATTAAATTCAGTTTAAATTAAGTATCAATTCGGATAATGAATTGATAACCAAAACTGATTTTTAAAAAGAGAAATACAAAAAAAATGTCTAATTTTGTCATACAATAAATAAGTAATTTAAAATATAAAAATATGGCTTTAGCAATCACGGATGCTACTTTTGACGAGGTAGTATTAAAATCAAATAAACCAGTAGTAGTAGATTTTTGGGCAGCATGGTGTGGACCATGTAGAATGGTAGGTCCTGTTATCGATGAAATTGCAACAGAATACGAGGGAAAAGCGACTGTAGGTAAAGTAGATGTAGATGCCAATCAGGAATTTGCTGCAAAATATGGAGTTCGTAATATTCCAACAGTATTAGTATTTCAAAATGGTGAAGTAGTAGGACGTCAAGTAGGAGTTGCTCCCAAAAAGACTTACACGGATGCTATTGATGCATTATTGTAATCTTTATAATTTCATAAAAAAGGTTTGATGAAAGTCAAGCCTTTTTTTGTACATTTAAATTCAAATTTTCACTCAATGCAAAGTTGACTGAATGAAATTAATTTATCTTTGAGCTATGAAGTTAGAAGAACAAAAAGAAATAATATCAGGTTTCAAGCATCTTGAATTATTAGCAAATCAAGTCGTTGAAGGCTTTATTTCTGGGATGCATAAAAGTCCGTTTCATGGATTTTCGGCTGAGTTTGCAGAGCACAAAACATACAATTCTGGAGAAAGCACCAAACATATAGATTGGAAACTTTTTGCTAAAACAGATAGATTGTATACCAAAAAATACGAAGAAGAAACCAATCTTAGATGTCATTTGATTATCGATAATTCTTCCTCAATGCATTATCCAAAGTTAAAAAATAACGAACCATTTTATCATAATAAGATTGGATTTTCAATATTGGCTTCTGCTGTTTTAATGAATTTATTAAAGAAACAACGAGATGCTGTTGGATTAAGTATTTATTCAGATACTTACGAATATTATACGCCCGAAAAAGGTAGCGATCGTCATCATCGAATGATTTTGAACAAATTGGAAGATTTGTTAGAAAATTTTAAAGTCGCAAAGAAAACAGATACCGTTACTTTTTTACATCAAATTGCAGAAAAAATTCATCGCCGTTCCATGATTGTGCTTTTTACAGATATGTTTCAAACAGAAAATAGAGAAGCACTTTTTAACGCTTTGCAGCATTTGAAACACAACAAGCATAAAGTGGTAGTATTTCATGTGATTGATAAAAAAACAGAAATCAACTTTAATTTTGATAATGCACCGCGTAAATTTATTGATTTAGAGACAGGAGAAGAAGTAAATATTTTTGCTGATACGATTAAAGAAGTTTATGAAGAAAAAGTAAATGATTATTTTAAAACATTAGCATTGACATGTGCTCAGAATAAGATAAAATATGTTCCAGTAGCAGTGGAAGAGAATTTTGAAAAGATTTTAACAACATTCTTAGTTGAAAAACAAATGTTTGGTTAATGAAGAAAAAATCAGTTCATTTTTTTACTGAAAAAAGTTGCAGAAATCAAAAACGGTTGTATATTTGCAACCGCAATTAAGCGAAGGTTTGGTAGTTCAGTTGGTTAGAATACATGCCTGTCACGCATGGGGTCGCGGGTTCGAGTCCCGTCCAGACCGCTAAAATTGGGAAAAGGTTTTCAGTAATGAAAACCTTTTTTTGCCCAAAAAAGCATTTAAGATTAGTTGTGTTGTTTTCGATACGAATTTGTAACTCGTATCATGGTTTAGTAGTTAGACCAATGAAAAGCTTTCCATTTATTCTGAATTCGTTTCAGAATCTAAGGATGGCTTTTTTGTTTTACATAGATTTTATTTTAATTGTAATTAACTGTTAATTTGTATATTGCAATTCTTTTTTGATATATAAAACAAAATTTTCAATACTGTTAATCAACCAAAACAACTATTTAAAATGAAAAAATCATTACTTATACTCACCTTATTTTTTTCAACTTCTATTTTATGGGCTCAAAGTTTTAATCAGCCATCACAATTTAATAATGTTTGTGATGATAATAATGATGGGTTAGCTTCTTTTTCTTTAAATGAAATTTCATTTGAAATTTTAGCTAATCTTGATCCTCAAAGTTATCTGATTACGCATCATGAAACACAAACTGAGGCTCAGACTGGAACTAATGCATTGTCTAGTCCTTATGTTATTTTAACACCTTTTGCTCAAACTGTTTGGGCAAGAATAGTCAAAATTGCCTCAGGACAAGTTACAATCTTGCCCTATAATTTGAGTGTTAACCCTATACCTATCGTACAAAATATATCTTACACACTTTGTGATAATGATAGTAATCCAAATGATGGAATGACAGGAGTAGATTTAACTCAACAAACGCCTGCTGTTTTGGCCCAACAAACAGGAGCAGCTAATAATTATATCGTAACCTATTATACCAACCAAATTGACGCAGAAGCAGGAATGTCATTCATCATTACAGCCACCAATTATGTGACTAGTACAACCACTATATGGGTCAGAGTAGAGAATATCACAACGCAATGTCATAATACTGGAGCTATAGAATTAATCTTACAAGATTGCGGGGGTTCGAGTTGTTCACCATCTACAAATTTAGTGACCACCGATATAACAGAAACGTCTGCAACTTTAACATGGACTAATCAAGATTCCATCACTCAATCTTTAATTTATATTGTTCCAGCGGGAAGTCCTCCACCAACAAACGCAAGTGGTACTTATTATGTTCAAGGAAGTCCATATACAGTTGTGGGTTTGACCTGTGGTACACAATATGATGTTTATGTTAGAACTTATTGTAATTCTGTAAATATGAGTACATGGGTTCAAACTACTTTTTCCACAGCGGCTTGTGTACCACAAGCGGGGCAACCAGTTGATTTAAGACAATGTGTAAGTGATAATGGTATAGCTTGTTTTGATTTATCTTCGAACACTGCAATCATTATTAATACATTAAATCCAGTAGATTATTCTATTACCTATTACAATTCTGAATCTAATGCTATAAATAATGATAATCCTTTAACGTCTCCCTATTGTACTTCAACATCACAGGCAGTATTTGCCCGATTGGAGAATAATATTACTCAAGCCTATCAAATATTAGGGTTCTCTATTTTAGCTGATACCGTTTCTAGTGCAGTAATGCCATTAAACAACATGCAGCAATGTGATGATAATAATGATGGAGTTGTTATTTTTGATTTAACCACTGTTCAAGCGCAAATAAATAGTAACAATATTTTAGAATATTATCCGAGTCTGTCTAATGCACAAAATCAAGTAGTGCCTTTTACTAACCCACAAACTTTGAATATTGGTATTCAAAATCCTATTACGAATGTTTTTGTTAGAGAAATAGTGCCAAATTCTTGTGATAGTATTTATTCGTTTCAATTAAATACCTATTCTAATTGTAATTTAGCTTCTGTATGTTCTCAAGCAAACTCTTTGTGTAATTCAATTGGTGTGCCTTTTTCTAATACTGTAAATAATAGTAGTACTGGTTCAGCTAATTGTTTATTATCATCACCAAACCCTACTTGGTTTTATTTGCCAATAAGCAATCCAGGAACAATAAATTTACAAATAAATCAAAATTCATTAAATGGAACTCCATTAGATGTAGACTATATTGTTTATGGGCCATTCACTAATCCGGTTTCACCTTGTGGTAATCCAAATTTATTATTAGCCAATGTTGTATCTTGTGGTTTTTCTGTTGCAGCCGTTGAATTTCCATTGATACCTAATGCACAACCAGGGCAATATTATTTGTTAATGGTAACTAATTACAGTAACCAAGCAGGTTTTATTACAATTACTGAACTTGGTAATTCTTCTGGAGGTATAGATTGTTCAGGTTTACGATTAAATGCTTTCTTAGATTCAAATAATAATGGAACTCAAGACAATGGGGAGCAGAATTTCCCATTGGGGCAATTTTCTTATGAAGTAAACAACAATGGAAACGTCCATAATATAATTTCTCCAACAGGAATTTATAATATTTATGATACTTCTAATTCAAATTCCTATAATTTGAGTTATACAATAGATTCAGATTATGTAGCTTCATATGGTATAACTACTTCCAACCATAGCAATATTTACGTAGTTATTGGTGCTGGAATGCAAACTTATAACTTTCCAATTACTGTTACACAATCTTATAATGATTTAGCAGTAAATGTTGTTCCAATAAATGCACCAAGGCCAGGGTTTGCTTTTCAAAACAAAATAGTATATACTAATTTTGGCAATCAAACAGTTGTGGACGGAACCGTAACTTTTACCAAAGAGGCTTTGCTAACTATTACTAATAACTCACAAGCAGGAACAACTTCTACAGCTAGCGGATTTTCCTATAATTTCAACAATCTTTTACCTTTTGAAACAAGAACAATTACTGTAACTATGCAAGTGCCAAATGTTCCTACAGTTGCTTTGGGTGATTTATTAACTAATACTGCTTGTATTGCTCCAATTAGTGGAGATGTGGTTCCAACAAATAATACTTCTACTTGTTCTCAAATAATCATTGGGTCTTATGATCCTAACGATAAGATGGAATCACATGGAGAAAGAATATTACATTCAACTTTCACTGCCAATGACTATTTGTATTACACCATCCGTTTTGAAAACACAGGAACAACAAGTGCCATCAATGTTAGAGTAAATGATATATTGGATTCAAGATTAGATGAAAATACAATTAGAATGATTAGTGCGAGTCACAATTATATTATGGATAGAGTTGATAACAATTTAACATGGCGATTTGACAATATTCAATTACCAGTTTCAGTAGCTAACACTACTACAGGAAAAGGATACATTACATTCCAAGTAAAACCTAAAGCCGGTTTTGCTGTTGGTGATATTATTCCAAACACTGCATCTATTTATTTTGATTTTAATCCAGCGATTATTACTAATACTTTCCATACAGAGTTTGTGGCTCAACTTGGTGTTGATGAATTTGAGAATGGTGATTTTGTTTTCTATCCAAATCCAGTGTCTGATATAGTTACTGTTTCGGTAAAAAATAACGGTGCTATAGCTGCTATTGCTGTTTATGATATGCTAGGAAAAGTAATACTTTCGGAAAAACTAACAAGTGTTGTTTCTTCACAAACATTTGATTTATCATCAGTATCTAAAGGAGTTTACCTGCTTGAAGTTACTTCAGACACTAATTTAAAAGTGATTAAAAAATTAATAGTAGAATAAATTATAAATTTATAGCAATGAAAAGCTCTCCATAACAGAGAGCTTTTCTTTTTTTTTAAAACCAAAGTAGTAGTAAATATAATTTCTTATTTTTGAAACTGTTAATCGATTGAAATCAATCATGAAAAAAGCTATTGCTTTATTTTTAGTATCACTATGCTTTTCTTGTCAATACTTTGAGAAGAAAGTACCTTCTGAAAAAGAATTGTTGGCAAAGCAATTAAAAGAGATTAACTGGAAGGAAGTGGATGAATATCCTTCCGTT
>Ga0114958_10002452_pt1 | contig 13888 bp, 13 predicted proteins | sample C_130208_EF_Meta_FD_89577 | JGI IMG/M metagenome (GOLD analysis project Ga0114958, IMG submission 89577) | Freshwater microbial communities from Lake Croche, Canada to study carbon cycling - C_130208_EF_MetaG | ecosystem: Environmental > Aquatic > Freshwater > Lake | place: Lake Croche, Canada... | reverse complement strand
GTCAGCACGACTGGAGACACTGCATCCAAATCCCATACATCATGCGCCACGTACTGGTGGTGCCATTTGTATTTGCCGGTGTTCAGATCAATCGAAACAATAGAGTCTGTGTACAGGTTGTCGCCGGGACGCTCAGTGCCGTACAGGTCAGGGCTGGGGTTACCAACAACAAAGATGACAGAGTTGGTTTCTGTGTCAACAGCAGGAGCCATCCAAACGCCACCGCCAAGGGTTTTGTAGAAATCGCCACCTTGCTTGGCCAATTGCGCTTTCTCTGCAGCAATGTCACGCTTCATGTTGCGACCGGTAGAGTCGTTGGCTGCCCAAACGCCTTCATGGCCTTTTTCAGGAATGGTGTGGAATGTCCACTGCAACTTGCCGTCTTTGGCGTCAAAGGATTTGACGAAACCGCGGATGCCGTATTCGCCACCGTTGGTACCGATCAAAATACGACCATTGACAGCCACTGGCGCCATGGTTTCTGAGTAGCCCAACTCTGGGTCAGCAATTTGTGTTTCCCAAGCCAACTTGCCTGTTTTGGCATCGATAGCAACCAATTTGGCATCCAAGGTACCCATGAACACATGGCCGCCCATGATGGCAACACCGCGGTTGTTAGGGCCGCAGCAGTAAGTGGTCACAGGACCCATCTTGTGCTTGTAGTGCCATTTTTGTTTGCCGGTGACGGGGTCAATGGCATACACATGGTTGTAAGACGTGGTCAGGTACATCGTGCCATCAACAACGATAGGCGCAGTTTCCATGGACTCCAGCACTTCCGTTTGGAAAGTGAATGCAGGGCGCAGGGTAGCTACGTTGGATGCGTTGATTTGCTTGGCTGGGTAGTAACGGCTGTTGGCGTAATTTGCATTGGAATGCAAAAAGTTGTTGCCGTCTTTGTCTGCGCCTGTCAATTGTGCTTGGCTGACTTCCGCTTGGGCGAACCCAGCTGCCATCACACCGACTGCGACGCAGGCGATGGTTTGGGTAATTTTCCGACCAAATTTATGCATTTGTGCTCCTTCAGCCTTGCGGCCATGTTTGATAAACCAGAAAGGAAAGATGGAGATGATTTCTGCTTCAATCCTTGTCCAGAGGTCTGGGGATTTGACTTGGGGTAACCTTGTGCTGTGAGCACAATAATCGCCGTCAAGGAAAATTTCCCATGGGGCCATCTTAACCACGCACTGTTAAATTGCACTAGGTTGCAACACTTCCAAGGGAAAACCCTTAGGATTTTGACAACCTAAACCTTGAACCATGACAGACCATTCATCATGACAAAAACGATTTTTATATCCAAATTGATAGCTTTGGCTTTGCTTTTTGGCAGTTATAGCCTGAGCGCCTGGGGACAGAATGCATCCAATCCCAGTGTGAATGCCCAATTGCTTGTGGCCGCACGTGAAAGCAATCTCGAAGGCGTGATTCAAAGCCTGGAGCGGGGTGCTGCACCGAACTCACGCAACCGTCTCGGGAAAACCTCGTTGTATATCGCTATTGAAAAAAACAACTTGCCTATTTTCAAACAGATGCTGGCAGTGGGTGCTGATGTGAACTTGCCTTCGCTGGAAAAAGTCACGCCTTTGATTGCTGCTGCTTATGCAGGCAATCCCACCATGGTTGCGCTTTTGATTGAAAAAGGTGCCAAGCTTGAAGAAGAAGACAGATTGCACAAATCAGCCTTGGTTTATGCTGCAGGCATGGGACATACCAAAGTGGTGGAGCAACTGCTCAATGCGGGTGCTTTGATTGATGCGGCTTACATAGATGGACTCACGCCACTGATGTGGGCGGCGGGCCAAGGTCACTCGGAAACTGTGCGCTTACTCTTGTCCAAAGGCGCCAATAAAATCTTGAAAGACGAACGCGGTCTCATCGCGTGGGAGATAGCGAAAGAAGCAGGTCATTCAGACATTGCGGCGATGTTGCAGTAAACAAACTTACTTCAAACATTTCCTGCTTCTTAAAGGCAAATGGGTTGGTAACGATCAAGGCTATCGGTCTGTGCCAGGCTCATTGGTTTGGCTCATTGGTTTGGCTCATTGAAGCAACTTTTTTCTACCTCGTCATACATGGCGGCGCGTTGCGTGTCGCTATGGTAAATCTTCCAAATTTCATCCGCTATAGCACGCGTAATGTCTTTGAACTCGAGGTTGCAATGGTGTTTAAGTTGGTCTTGAAAAGTGAGCCTGCCGCGCTGCCAATGGTTTTCTCTCAAGATAAACGCGTAATGCACCAATTCGTGACCGACGCCCCACGAGATCATCTCCTTGCTGTACTGCTCTATGGTGCGCGGGGCGATGCTAATCTGCATTTGGTATTCGGGGAATTTCTCTGTCGGGTATTGAAACCCCATGCGAGCAAATGGTGGCACATGCCAGTCCAGCACCAACCTAGGGGGCGGTAAATCTTGAGGTGCGTGCGTAGTGAGCTTGACGAAGTCCCACATTCGGCTGATCACGTCATAGTCAATGTCAGGAGGCGTATATTCAATTTGCTGAAACTCACTGGCCGCCATGGCTGTGCATGACAAACAAACGCACGACAGCGCTGATAAAAAAGAATTGAACCGCATACCTAAACCTTTGAAGCTGGGACAAAGTTAGCACCATGAAGAAATAGTTGGACAGCTTGCTCGGCAATCCCCTATCAGTTGCAAGGTACTTTCAACCTCAAAGTTTGTCGCGCCTGGCCAAGGCGGGAAACAGCTTGAGCCAACTGATAGCGATCAATAAAGTACCCATGCCACCAAGCACCACGGAAGCCACCGGGCCCCACAAGGCTGCCGTCAAGCCGGATTCAAATTCACCCAATTCGTTGGATGCACCGATGAACACGCCATTGACAGCGGCGACGCGCCCACGCATCTCATCCGGTGTTTCCAGTTGCATCAGGGTGAGTCGAGTCACCACACTGATGTTGTCAGCCGCACCAGTGGCCGCCAATGCAGCAAGAGACAGCAAGAAATGATTAGAGAGACCGAACACGACAGATGCCAGTCCGAACACTGCCACTGCCGCCAACAGTTTGTAACCCATTTGCCGTTCAATGGGCCAACGGGTGATGATGACTGACATGCACAAAGCACCCACCGCTGGTGCCGACCGCAAAAGACCCAGCCCATCGGGTCCGACATGCAAAATATCACGCGCAAAAATTGGCAGCAAGGCGGTGGCGCCACCGAGCAACACCGCGAATAAGTCCAAAGAAATTGCCCCAAGCAATACCTTGCGCTCCCACACAAAAGCCACGCCAGCAAACAAAGATACCCAACTCAAACTGTTGTGGCGCACCACATGCACATAGTGCACCCACAGAGTCAACATCATTGACAAAGTAAACAACACAGCGCAGACGCTGTACACCGTTAAGGCGCCGTTGAGGTAAAGAAAACCGCCCAAAGCAGGACCACAAATCACTGCGACTTCTACGCCTGTGGAGCTGAGTGCAATGGCGCGTTGAAACAATTCCTTGGGTACCAACAACGGGGTGATCGCTTGCTGCGCCGGCATTTGAAAGGCTCTGGTCAGTCCCAAAATCCAGGCGACCAGAAAAATCAATTCCCGACTGGCCTGCCCATGCCACGTGGCCCAACCCAACACCACAGCAACCGAGGCCAATACCAACATGCAAGTGGCAAAAATACGCCCTCTGTGCAAGCGATCAATCACATGCCCTGCGGGCAAGGCCATGACCAAGGCAGGGATGAATTGAAACAAGCCAACCAAGCCCAGGTCCCAGGCGCTGCCAGTCAACTCATACATGTGCCAACTGATTGCCAGCATCAGCATTTGATGGGCCGAAATACCAAAAATGCGCGCAAGCCAGAAACGCATGAACTGACGCTGCGCGAGCAACTGTGAAAAATTCGAAGTCATGCAAACATTGTCGTTGCAAATGTCTGCCAAAAATAAAAACAGCCCTCGGCTTGTGATAGCCGAGGGCTGTGGCGACTGCGTGAGTCCTTATCAGGCGGCTAACCGCGCCTCAACCACGTGTTTGTCTGTACCGCCAATCATGATTTTGCGTGGCAACTTTTCTTCTGGAATGACATTTTCCAAACGTATCACCAGCAAACCATTGACCAGGTCAGCTGACCTGACCACCACAGTTTCTGCCAATGTGAATTGGTGACTGAAGTCCCGCGCGGCAATACCTTTATGCAAATAATCACCCTGGGCGTTGCCTTGTACCTTGCCAACAATGCTTAGTTTGTTGCCCTCTATGGTGATGTCTATGTCTTCTTGTTTGAAGCCAGCCACAGCGACTTCCACCACATAGTGATTTTCGCTTTGTTTGACTATGTTGTAGGGTGGGTAAGTTTGCGCCCTTGAGGCAGGGTCGCCGGTTTCGAATTGTTGGAACGCATCAATCAAGCGATCAAAACCCACAGAATTTAAAAGCAAATTACGTCCGAATGCATAAGCCATTTGAAATCTCCTTGATAACAAGCAAGTGAATGAAATACCAGAGCCCCTTAGGCACTCTGGTAGAACTTACTTTTGGTTCAGATGGGGAATTTCAAGAGGCCGTAAAGATTAAATCGTCATGCCGCCGTCCACCGAATATGTGTTGCCGGTGGAAAAGCGAGATTCATCACTGGCCAAAAAAACGACAAAAGGTGCTATTTCATGCGCTTGTGCCAAGCGACCCATGGGTTGTCTGGCGATGAAGTTAGCGCGTGCCTGAACCGGATCTGACTGACTGTTGATTCGGTCCTGCAGTGAAGGCGTGTCCACTGTGCCGGGGCAAATGGCATTGCAACGAATGCCTTGTGACACATAGTCTGCGGCCACGGCCTTGGTCAGGCCGACAACCGCTGCTTTGCTCACGCCATAGACAAAACGGTTGGGCAATCCTTTGATGCTTGACGCAACGCTAGACATATTGATGATGCTGCCGCCACCTTGAGACAGCATCTTTGGCAACACCGCTTGGATCATCCAAAACTGGGCACGCGCATTCAGGTTCATGGCGAAATCCCATTGCTCATCGGTCGCATCAAGCGCAGTATTGCTGTGAACATAACCCGCACAATTAAAGACCGCGTCAATTTTTTCTATGCGTTTAACCAGTGCATGTATGGCCGCTTTGTCCATCACATCCAACACAGCGGTTTGAATATTGGCGTGACCGGCAAAAGTGCTTTGGATTTGAGAGTTGATATCTGTGGCCCAGACCGTCGCACCTTCGGCAGCCATGGCCAAGACGGAGGCATGTCCAATGCCCTGACACGCAGCGGTGACGAGAACAGTTTTATGGGCTAAACGCATGAACATCTCCTAGAAAAGCCAATAGCTTAATCATTTCTCAAAAGGTCGGGCCGCGCCATCAAGATAGTGGCACGTTAATTTATTGCACCAACGCCACCGCCTGGTCTACAAAGCGGTAAATGTCCAGCGTCAGCTGGCCGTTGGGGCCGAGTGTTTTTTTATCCCGGTGCTGACCGGTTCTCACTATCACTAAGTCGTGTGAAGGAACAACAATGACGTACTGCCCCTCATGTCCTTGTAGCAAGTAAAAAGGATGTTTGTATTTCCAGTCCATCCACAAAGAATGCCCATAATAGGGTTGTAAATCAGGTTGACGCATGCGTTCTATGAACGCTTTGTCCCACAGTTGTTTTCCTTGCCACTGACCATCTTGTAACAACACCTGTCCAACGCGAGCGAAATCACGGGCACTGGCAAACACACAACAGTAGGTTCGCTCCATGCCGCCTTCACTGCCCGGACGGTCAAGCGTATAGACCGCATCGTTTTCCATTCCCAAGGGTTGCCACAGGCTGCGCGACAAATGCTCACTGATGGAAAGCTCCGGCTCTTTGGCCTGCAACGAACGTTTAAGAAACACACCCAGCAATTGGGTACTGCCACTGCTGTATTCGTATGCGGTGCCGGGATCGCGCTCAAAACCATGTGAAAGCACTAACGCCTCGGCATTTTTACCATAGTACAAATCGGTGGTCATGTTCAATGGCAAATAGTAGCTTTCATCCCATTCATGGCCAGATTTCATAGCCGAGAGTTGGGCAATGGTGGCTTTTTGTCCGCGCGGGTCCTGCGCATATTCCTTGATTTGCTCGGTCAAAGGCGCATCAAAACTGCTGATGAACCCCTGTTTGACGGCCATCCCGACCTGCAATGTGGTGATGGTTTTAGCCATGGAAAAGGCATTGGTCAGACTTTGGGCGTTGTAGGGCGCGAAATATTCCTCATGCACCAAAGCGCCTTTTTGTGCCACGATAAAGGCGGCACTGCCATATTTTTTCAAATAATCCAGCGTATCGGCAGCCAAAGGCGTTTGGTTGTAGCGCGGATCTTTGGGCCACGGCGTAGAGTTTCCCTTGGCAATAATGCGCTGATCAAAATTTTTGGCGTCGTCAATATTTGCTGTTCTATGTCCTTGTAAATATGTGCTGGTCAGCGCCCTCCACACATAACCATGCCCGGTTAATTGCAAACTCACCGCCCCCAACAACAACACAAGCGCAATTATTTTGATGGTCAATTTCATGGGGTTCCCTTTTTAAATGATGAACACTTTAGCGTAAATAAATCATTCCGAATCGGTAAATTAACACAAGATAATGCCGTCAATGAATCTGCAAGAGTGGTTAACCACTGCCTATTACCTGATGCTGCGATTGGCTTACTTTGTCAATAACAGCCTACTGGATGACCCCGCTTATTTGGCGTTGATGTTCACTTAGCCTGATTTCGCTGTGCCATCTTAACTGGCGGATTGCATATCAGAACTTACTGCACCGCATGAACATCACAAGACGCCATGCTGTGCATGCTGCATTTTTTTTTGCCCAGCGACACATAGCTGTCTGATGGAATATGGGTGGTGATCACCAGTGCATCATTGTGTTAGTCAGTCCATGACTCACCGTCTTGCGACCATCACGTGGTCAGCAGTGCATTGACTGAACTGCCAGATGTTTAAGTAGCTATGGCTTATTCAGTCATCGAAACTGACTCAGTTCAACGCTTTGATGTTTAAAGTAGTAGCTATGAATACACGCCTAACGACGACTGAACGCCAAGCGCCGCCAGACTTGCAAGCCGTTGAATGGTTGTCGCAACTTCTTCAACACAGCCTGGAATTGCAAGCGTCAGATATCCATCTTGAGCCGTTTGATAACTTGCTTCGCGTGCGTGTTCGACGCGACGGCAAGTTGTACGAAATGCCAGCACCCGCAGCAAGTCTGCGAGAACAAATCATTTCGCGTATCAAGGTGCAATCTCGATTAGATATTGCCGAAAAGCGATTGCCGCAAGACGGTCGGATGCAACTGGCGGTCAACCATCGCTTGGTAGACATGCGTGTCAGCAGCCTACCCACCTTGCATGGCGAAAAACTGGTGTTACGTATTCTGGATATGCAATCTCAGCAGCTGAGCTTTGAAGCCTTAGGTATGCCGGAAAAGGAACTCGCCCAATTGCTCCAAGCCATTCACCGCCCGAACGGTATGGTGTTGATCACTGGTCCGACGGGTTCAGGCAAAACCGTCACTTTGTATACCTGCTTAAACCACTTGAATACGCCTGGTGTCAATATTGCCACGGTAGAAGACCCGTCTGAGATTGTGCTGGCTGGCGCGAATCAAGTGAATGTCAATGACCGAATTGGACTGAGCTTTGAAGTTGCTCTGCGATCGCTGCTGCGTCAGGATCCAGACATTTTGATGGTGGGGGAAATTCGTGATCTGGCGACTGCCGATATTGCCATCAAAGCCTCGCAAACCGGTCATTTGGTTTTGTCTACTTTGCACACCAATGACGCACCTTCAACGCTTACACGTCTAAGTCACATGGGCATTGCTGGTTTTAACCTCGCCAGCAGCGTCACCCTGATCTGTGCCCAACGCTTGTTGCGACGCTTATGTATTGCTTGCAAACAACGATTGTCAAATGACACCGCTTACCGCGCCGTGGGATGTCACTTATGTTTGGATGGGTACAAGGGGCGCTTGGCTATCCACCAAGTCATGCCCATCACGCATGCTTTGCAAAGCCTGATGGTGCAACAAGCCAGTGCCCTCGAACTCGGACTTCAAGCAACACACGAAGGCATGTGCAGCCTGCGCGAAGCCGGCATGCGCAAGGTCGCCGCCGGTGAAACCACGACGGAAGAAGTGTTTGCGGCCACCCATGAATAATATTTTTGAGACTGCGGATTCACAAGTGCAGCCCAAATCCATTCACAAGTTGTCTGCATCCTCCGTTGACACACGGCAATTAACGGCTTTCACCCGCCAATTAGCCACACTGGTGTCCTCTGGCGTTCCTTTGCTGGAGTCTCTTGAAGCGATCCACAAGGGATTGGGCAGTCCAAGCATGGCTGTGGTTGTGGGCCAGCTGATATCGCGTATTCAAGCGGGTTGGTCATTGCAACAGGCTTTGCAAGAACATGGGGTGTTTGACCATGTGTATTGCCAAATGGTAGCTGCAGGCGAGTTGTCTGGCAATTTGGACGATGTGCTCAACCGATTGGCCATGCATACCGAAAGGCAACAACAACTTAAGCGTCAAGTCCGCATGGCATTGGTTTATCCGGCCGCTGTTTTGCTGATTGCCTTGGGCGTCGTGGCGGTCGTTCTGATTTGGGTGGTGCCTGTCTTTCAATCTATTTTTGCTTCCTTTGGGGCTGACTTACCTTTAGCAACCCAACTGATTCTCGGCATGAGTCGTCATTTGCTGCGTTGGGGGGCCCCACTGTCATGGCTTTGTTGGTGATCATTTTTTTCTTACGTTGGCAATATCAAAAAAATGAGCGCTGGCAATGGCAATGGGCGGTCTGGTCCTTGCGCGTGCCGGTGCTTTCAACTTTGCTCAGCAGCGCCAATCTGGTTGTCTGGACACGCTGTATGGCTATGTTGGTGCAGTCAGGTCTTCCGCTGCTGGACACACTGCATATTGTTGCCAGCACATGTAGCAACCGAATGTATGCCCTGTCAACGCTGGCGGTACACGACAAAGTATTGCAAGGCATCAGTCTGTCTGAAGCCTTGCGACAATTGAGCGTAGCTACATACGCTTACCCAGTCATTTTTTCTGGTCTTTATCCACCTATATTGGTTCAGTTGATCGATATCGGCGAACAATCGGGTACCTTGTCTGCATTGTTGAACAAGGCGGCAGATGCACAAGACGAGGCACTGGCACACCAAGTGCAATCTCTTACGCAACTGATTGAACCCGTGCTCGTCGTGGTGCTGGGTGGTCTGGTGGGAGGCATGGTGGTGGCTTTGTATTTGCCTGTGTTCCAACTGGGGCAGATCATGTAGCCTCTGGGTCTTATAGACTCCGACCTATGGCTCACACAGTATTCAAACGCATTGGACTGACTGGCGGCATTGGCAGCGGCAAATCAACCATGGCGGGCTTGTTAAAACAAAGAGGTTGGGATGTCATCGATGCTGACGCGTTGTCACGCCAATTGACGGCTCCCCATGGCGCGGCCATGCCAGAAATTCAACGACTGTTTGGTGATCAATTTGTAGCAGAGGATGGCAGCCTCCAGCGTGAACGTATGCGCGAGTTGGTGTTTAACCAGCCCCAAGCCAAGCTACAACTTCAATCGCTGTTGCACCCTATGGTTCTTGATTTGATCAACGCATCTGAAATTCAAATCAAAAAAGAGGGTAAACCCTTGGTTGTCCTGGATATTCCCTTGCTGGTTGAATCTGCCCATTGGCGCCAAAAACTCGACCGTGTACTCGTCATCGATTGCTCAGCAGAGACTCAAATCCGGCGAGTAACAAAGAGAAGTCATTTGGCTCCTGCGATGGTGAAACAAATCATGGAAACCCAAGCTTCCCGTACACAGCGTTTGTCAGCAGCGGACTGGGTCGTTTTCAATGACTCGGACAATTTGCAATACTTGGCAGATTGTGCTGACAACATCCAACTGTATTTTTAGGCCAGACAAGCCGATTTCAGGCTTGACTAGCGGTTATCATTTCTGTTGTTTTCAAAAACCTTGGGTCTGCGCGTTTTGTGATTCTCTACGAACATCCATTTAACGAACGAATTCGCACTTATCTGCGTTTGGAATATTTGCTTGGGCGATTTGAGCACCTGCTGCTTCGTTCATCCGAGATTGACCACCATTTCGCACTCACCACATTGTTTGAAATCGTCGATGTCGGTGGCCGCTCTGACTTGAAGTCGGACATCTTAAAAGAACTTGAGCGACATAAACACCAATTCAACAGTTACCGCGGCAACCCGTCTGTGTCTGAAAATGTGCTGGATGAATTGCTATCGAACATTGATAAATGTCTGCAAGGTTTCAATACGCAAGGTGCGCGCATCAGCCAATGTGTGACCGAAAGTGATTTTCTCAGCAGTTTGCGCAACCGTGTGGCCGTGCCAGGCGGCACTTGTGCATTCGATTTGCCCGGTTATCACGCCTGGCAGCAACGCGATCCGGATTTGCGCCGACAAGATATTTTGAAATGGTCAGAACCCTTGAAAGCCTTGCACGAAAGTGTCAGCTTGCTGATGCGCCTTCTTCGTGAAAGCGGATCGCCGCAACGCGTGATTGCGCAACAAGGCCAATTCCAACAAGCGCTTCCTCAAGGGCGTTTTCAAATGATGCGTTTATTCATCGATGAGACTCTAGGTCTGGTGCCCGAGATCAGCGGCAATCGAATGATGGTCTGGGTGCGTCTGGTACACCAGAACTGGGAAGGTAAAACTCAAACCGCTGTAGGAAACGCGGAATTTGAAATAGAGCTTTGCGCCTGATCCAGCCACGCCAATACCGGTACCGTACCGGCTAACAACGGTGTCACGCTGACGGGCAAATATTCCCACGAAAACTGCTGGCCTTCTTTCATTTGCAATTCACCTTGCCACTGAAAGACCTGGCAAAAATGCAATTCAACCCATGCGTGTGGATAGTCAATTCGCTCGGTCCTCCAAGGTAACAGCTCAGTGGCTGTGATGCCTAATTCTTCTTCTAACTCGCGAACCAAGGCTTGGGCAACCGTTTCACCAAGTTCAATTTTTCCGCCCGGAAATTCCCAGTGACCTGCGTAGGCTTTGCCTGCAGGACGGGTGGTCAAAAGAAAGCGACCATCTTTGCGGAACAACACACCCACGGCCACTTGCGTCAGTGGACGTTCAGCACCACCCGTGCGCGGCAGATTGGCATCCACTATGCAAACGCTTGTAGGTACAGGTGATGTCATGCGCCCAACTAACTTAAACGACCAGCGAAATCGCGTGCGAACTGATACGCCACTCTGCCACTGCGCGACCCCCGTTCCAACGCCCACACCAGCGATTCGGGATGAGCCTGGGCCCATAAGTTTGGCGGGACCTGCAATGAGGCCAGCCACTGGTCAACGATATGCAAATACTCGTCTTGGCTGAAAGGATAAAAACTCACCCATAAACCAAAACGTTCGGACAAGGAAATTTTTTCTTCAATCACTTCACCCGGATGAACCTCACCATCGTCGGTATGCGTGTAGCTGAGGTTGTCCTTCATGTACTCCGGCAGTAAATGGCGACGGTTGCTGGTGGCGTAGATGAGCACATTGGCAGTGGCTGCAGCGACAGTGCCGTCAAGTATGGACTTGAGTGCTTTGTAGCCGGGTTCACCTTCGTCAAAACTCAAGTCATCGCAAAAAATAATGAATTTTTCAGGCCGATCAGCCACCACTTCAATGATGTCGGGCAAATCAATCATGTCTTGTTTGTCGACTTCTATCAAGCGCAAACCGCGAGCCGCATAAGTATGGAGACAGGCTTTGACCAGCGAGGATTTACCTGTTCCGCGCGCGCCGGTCAGCAGTACGTTGTTGGCTGGCTTGCCTTCGATAAATTGCACAGTATTGCGCTGGATTTTTTCTTTTTGTTGATCGATTTCTTTCAAATCGTTCAACGACATCTGACCGATATGTCGCACTGGTTCAAGTACACCATGGCCGCTGCTGCGCTTGCGATAGCGAAAGGCTATGCCTGCGTGCCAGTCCGGGGCATGCAGGGGTTGAGGCAAGACACGCTCTATGCGCGCCATCAGCAATTCAGCGCGGTGCAGCAAGCGATCCAGAGATTCGTTCATGGCTTAGCTGCGGTAATCCGCATTGATGGTGACATACTCGTGGCTCAGGTCGCAAGTCCACACTTGATCATGCGCTTGTCCTCGACCAAGCAATACACGCACAGTGATTTCGTCCTGTTTCATCACGCGTTGCGCGTCTTCTTCCAGGTAGTCGGGATGACGGCCGCCACGAGTGGCCACATGTACGTTATCCAAATACAAATCAATTTGACCTTGGTCCAAATCGGCAATACCTGCATAACCAACGGCAGCCAGAATACGCCCGAGGTTCGGGTCGCTGGCAAAGAAAGCGGTTTTGACCAAAGGTGAATGTGCAATCGCATAGGCCACCTGTCGGCATTCAGCGGCGTCGCGTCCGCCTTCGATATGGACGGTGATGAACTTGGTCGCACCCTCACCATCACGCACAATCGCCTGCGCCAGCCAGCGGGCAATCTCTGTCAAATGTTGTTTCAAAGCAATTGCGCCAGGGCTTTGCCAGTGGGTGACTTGGGTATTGCCCGCTTTGCCGGTGGCCATGACCACAAAGGAATCATTGGTCGATGTATCGCCATCGATGGTGATGCGATTGAACGACGCTTCTGCCAAATCATGAGCCAACGCGTTCATCAAACCAGGCGCAATGTCAGCATCGGTAGCAATGAAACCTAACATGGTGGCCATGTTCGGACGAATCATGCCTGCGCCCTTAGAGATACCCGTGATGGTGACAGTATGGCCATCGATAGTTACTTGCCGACTGATGGCTTTGGGCAAGGTGTCGGTGGTCATGATGGCGTGAGAGGCCTGTGACCAGTGATCAGCAGATCGCGCGGCAATGGCTTGGGGTAACCCATCGACTATGCGTTGCACGGGTAAAGGCTCCATGATGACGCCGGTTGAAAACGGAAGAATTTGTTGCGGCTTGACACCCAGTTGCGCGGCAACCGCCTCGCATACAGCGAAAGCATTTTGTAACCCGCTCTCTCCTGTGCCTGCATTCGCCACGCCTGTGTTGATCACCAATGCACGTATGCCAGTACCCGTTGCAAGATGCTGTTTGCACAATTGCACTGGAGCGGCACAAAAGCGGTTTTGGGTGAACACTGCACCGACCGATGTACCCGCCTCTAAAGTGATGACGGTCAGGTCTTTGCGGTTGGCTTTGCGCACGCCCGCCTCAGTGATGCCAATTTCTACGCCGGCGACCGCGTGTAATTCTTCGGGTAGAGATATATGTAGATTGACAGCCATGCGTCAGACCAATTTACCGTGGCATTGCTTGTATTTTTTGCCGCTGCCGCAAGGACATGGCTCATTGCGTCCGACCACGGCAACTTGTTCAGAAGCAGCATCCGAAGCAGTCACGCCAAATAACTGAGGCTGACCCGTTTCATCCGGCGCTGAATATGTGAGATTGGTCACGGCGTCCGCACGTTGTTCTATGGCCTGCGCTGCGTCCTCGACCTGGCTGGCCGTTTCAATTTGCACAGTCATCAGAATACGGGTGACTTCATTTTTCACCATGTCCAACAACTGACCGAACAGCTCAAAGGCTTCGCGCTTGTATTCTTGCTTGGGCTGTTTTTGCGCATAGCCACGCAAATGGATACCTTGGCGCAAATAATCCAACGAAGACAAATGCTCGCGCCAATGGCTATCGATATTTTGCAGCAGCACAGCACGCATGAACGGTGTGAATTGTTCGACGCCTACCAAGTTGATTTTGCTATGGAATGCTTCATGCGCGGCTTGCACGACCATGTGCAAAATATCCTCGTCAGTGATGGCCTGGGCGTTTTCAATATGTTGCATCAACGGT
>Ga0114958_10002450_pt1 | contig 13892 bp, 14 predicted proteins | sample C_130208_EF_Meta_FD_89577 | JGI IMG/M metagenome (GOLD analysis project Ga0114958, IMG submission 89577) | Freshwater microbial communities from Lake Croche, Canada to study carbon cycling - C_130208_EF_MetaG | ecosystem: Environmental > Aquatic > Freshwater > Lake | place: Lake Croche, Canada... | reverse complement strand
TCTTGTTAAGGTAAATGTCCGCTTAGGCTTAACTCGGGCTTGTTTTCCGTTCCCGGCCTGCTAGCGCTTGCCCGATGCATCCCCGGAATCTGCTCGTCCCCTTGCTCCTGGCCGCGCCGCTGTGCGCCCAAGTGGCGCCCGTCAGCCTGCCGGAGATTCTGGTCTATTCCCCGCGGATCGCCAACCAGTCGCCCGCCGGCACGTTTGCCACCCCGGTGTCGTCGCTGCGCTACGAACCGCAGGTGGACGTGCAGGCGCGCAACCTCACCGAGGCCCAGGCGGATGTGACCATCCGCGGCGGCATTTTTGAAAACACCGGTTTCAAGTTCGGGGCCGTGTCCGTGATCGATCCGCAGACCGGACACTATTCCGCCGACGTGGCCGTGGCGCCGGCCATGCTGGGCGCGCCGCAGGTCCTCACCGGGGCGGAGCAGGCGATGGCGACCTCAGCCTCCACGGTGGGCGCGGTGGCCTACGGCTGGCGGCCGGTGCAGACGGCCGGCGCGGTCCTGCTGACGGCGGGCACGGACGGGCTCAACCGGGAGGAGTTTTACCAGAGTTATGTCAGCGAGGCACGCATCCTCGGCCAGCGCCTGGCGGCGGATGTGGCGTGGGCGCATTCCGAGTCCAACGGCACCATTCCGCTCGGCGACAGCCGCTTCGACCGCGTGAATGCGCGGCTGCAGCTGGCGGGCGCGCACGCGCAGACGGATTTCTTCGCCGGCTACCAGGCGAAGTTCTTTGGCTGGCCCAACCTCTACACGCCGTTCAATTCCGCGGAATCGGAAAACCTGCAAAACTTCCTCGTCGCCCTTAACCACCGCGTTGACCTCGGCGGCGGGGATTTCGTCGAGGCGGGAGTTTATCACCGGCGCAACAAGGACGACTATGCCTTCAACCGGTTTGCCCCGCTGGGTCCGGTGCATCCGTTCCAGCACACCACCTGGGTGGACGGCGCGGCGGTGGCCGGCCGGCAGGAGGTCGGCGGACTCGTCCTCAACTACCGCGGCGAAGTGCTCGCCGATGAACTCCGCTCCACTTCACTCACCTACGGGCATTTCCACACGCGCACGCAGACCAAGGTTTCCCTCGTGCCGGAAAAGTCCTGGCCGCTGGCCGACGGCGCGCACCTCGTCGTGAAAGCCGGCGCCAGCCTGGACCACTCGAATCATGAGGGTTCGGCCGTCTCGCCCGTCGTCGAGATCGCCCGGGAGCAGGCCGCAGACCCGCTGTCGCGGATTTACTTTAGTTATGCCTCCACCAGCCAGGTGCCGAGCTATACGGCGCTTAACTCCAATGCCGCGGCAGGGCTCTTCCGCGGTAATCCCAACCTTGGCCGGGAAAAGAGCCATAACCTCGAAGCCGGGCTGAGTGGGACCGTGGACGGCTGGGTGGGGCAGGCGGCGGTGTTTTACCGCCAGGATGCGAATCTCGTGGACTGGACCTTTCGCCGCGGCGTGACCGCGCGCTCGGCCAACGCGGTGGACATCAATACCACCGGGGCGGAACTGGTGGTGCGGCGTTCCTGGATCGGCTGGGACCTCGTGTTCGGCTACACCGTGCTGACCAAGGATCCCGATTATCACGGGGCCATCGTGGACGCCAGTTTCTACGCGCTCAACTACGCGCGCCACCGGCTCACGGCGGCCATCGTGATGCGCGTGAACAACGAGATCGAGGTGCGCATGGACAATGCCGCCCGCCTCCAGGCGGCCAATCAGCTCCGCGCCCTCGGCGGCAACGACGCCATCATCAGTTCGCTCAGTCTCACCTACCGACCCGCGGCTTGGCGCCGCACCACTTTCACCATGCAGGCGGATAATCTCTGGAACTCCAGCTTTCAGGAAGTGCCCGCCGTGCCGGCCGCGCGCCGCCAGCTGTCCGCCAGCTTGGCCTACGCGTGGTGAAGCGTGGGTGACGCGCTGGCGCGTCACGGCGCGCGCCAGCACGCAACCCACAGCAACCGAAGGCGGGCCTGCGCTTGCACCCGGGAACGGGGTGCGCTCTGGTGGGGCTCCATCCCATGTCCTCCCATCCCTTCCTCAGTGCCTCCTTTCACATTGCCTGGTCCCAGCTGACCCCGGTGCACGTGGTGCCGGACATCGAGGAGGGCTTGATCCGGGCGGAGGCGGCCCTCGGCCAGATCGTGGCGCGCGATCCGCAGGCCTTGACCTATGAGAACACCTTTCTGGCGCTCGAGCGGGCGACCGAGGAGCTGTCGCTGGCCTGGGCCAAGGTGACGCATCTGCAGTCGGTGGCGGATGCGCCGGCGCTGCGCGACGCGCACAATGCGATGCTGCCGAAAGTGTCGGCATTCTTTGCCCAGATCCCGCTCAACCCCGGCCTGTGGCTGCGCCTGCGGACCGTGGCGGAGTCGCCGGCGGGACGGGCGCTGACGGGGATCCACCGGCGGTTTATGGATGAGACGGTGGCGGATTTTCGCCTGGCGGGCGCGGACCTGCCGCCGGAGAAACGCGCGCGGATCGAGGCGCTGCAAAGCGAACTCGCCCAGCTGACCCAGAAATATTCCGAGAACGTGCTCGATGCAACGAACGCCTGGCAACAGGTGGTGACCGACGAGACCCGGCTGGCGGGCCTGCCGCCGCATGCCAAGGCGGCCGCGCGCAGCAGTGCCGAGACGAAGGGGCTGGCCGGCTGGCGGTTCACGCTGCACATGCCGTCGCAGGAACCGTTCATGACCTATCTCGATGACGCGGACCTCCGGCGCGAGATGTGGACCGCCGCCGTCGCCGTGGGCGCGACGGGCGCGCAGGACAATGCCGCGCTGATCACGCGCATCCTCGCGCTGCGCGCCGAGAAGGCCGCGCTCTTGGGCAAGGCCCACTTTGCGGACCTGGTGCTCGAGCGCCGCATGGCGAAAACCGGCGCCCGGGCGCTGGCGTTCGTGGAGGATTTTCAAAAACGCGCGGCGCCGGCCTTTGCCCGCGAGGCGCGGGAGCTGGAGGAATTCAAGGCCCGGCAGACCGGCGGCGCTGTGGCGCGGCTCGCACCGTGGGAAGTCGGCTACTGGGCGGAGAAACTGCGCCAGGCGAGCTACGCGTTTGATGAGGAGGTGCTGCGGCCGTATTTCCCGATGGATCGCGTGCTCGCGGGGATGTTCGAGCTGGCGGCGCGCATTTTCGGGCTGCGGATCACGGAGCGCCCGGGCGTCGAAGGGTGGCACCCCGAGGTGAAATTCTACGACGTGCTCGATGCCCGCGGGCGGACGCTGGGGTCGTTCTACGCCGACTGGTATCCGCGTGAATCGAAGCGCGGCGGGGCGTGGATGAACTACCTGCTCACCGGTGGACCGGGAGCGGGTGGGGCGCGCGCGCCGCACCTCGGACTGATCTGCGGCAATCTCACGCCCCCGGTGGGGGACCGGCCGGCGCTGCTCAAGCACCGCGAGGTGGAGACCATTTTCCACGAGTTCGGCCACCTGCTGCACCACCTGCTGGGCGAGGTGGAGATCAAGTCGCTCAACGGGGTGAACGTCGCGTGGGACTTCGTCGAGCTGCCCTCGCAGATCATGGAAAACTGGTGCTGGGAGCGCGCGAGCCTTGATTTGTTCGCCCGCCACCATGAGACGGGGGCGCCGATCCCGGAGGATATCTTTCAGAAGATGACCGCGGCGAAAAATTTCCGCTCGGCGAGCACGACCATGCGCCAGGTGGCGCTGGCGAAGATGGATCTGCTGATGCACATCCGCACGGCGGAGTTTGCCGGCGTGGCCGACGTCGAGCCGCTGGCCCGGGCCATGGTCGCGGACTGCCTGGTGCCGACCGAGCCGCCGGCGCCGACCGTGGCGAAGCGCTTCACGCACATCTTCGCCGATCCCGTCGGTTACGCGGCCGGCTACTATTCCTACAAGTGGGCAGAAGTGCTCGACGCGGACGCCTTCACGCGCTTCCGGCGCGAGGGGATCTTCAGCGCGACGGTCGGCGCGGAATTTGTCGAAAAAATCCTCAGCCGCGGCAACTCGGCCGACCCGATGGAGCTGTACCGGTCGTTCATGGGCCGGGAGCCGGACCCGAAGGCGCTGCTGGTGCGGGCGGGGCTGGCCGTCTGAATCCGGGTGTAGGTCGGGGTTTATCCCCGACATCCGGTGTCAGAGGTCGGGCGTGAAGCCCGACCTCCATGGGCGACAAATTTTACAAAAAAAGTTCGCCCCGCGCCCCTGACTCCCCAACACCTTTCCGGCTATGATTATTGCCGACCTCGCCAAGATTCCGGGACGCACCTTCCCCGCGCGCCGCATGGGCCGCGGCCTGGCTGGACAGGGCGGCCAAGTCATCCCGACCAAGGGTTTTGCGATGGGCTATTCGGTCCTCGAGCCGCATGGCGGCCAAGTGCCGTGGCACAACCAGACGCAGGAGGAGATTTATTACATCGTGCAGGGCGAGGGAGAGATCTGCGTCGGCACGGAGCGCAGCCCCATCAAGGCCGGCCAGGCCGTGTTCATGCCGCCGACCCAGTTTCACCAGCTGACCAACACCGGCAGCGAGCCGATGCACATGATTTATGTCTACTGCCCGGGCGGCGACGTCGCCCACTGGCGGCAGGAACTCGAGGGGGCGCTGCCGCCCGCGGGCACCGGTGACATTCCCCCGCTGCCCGCCGGCGCGCAGCCCCAGCATCTGGCGAAATAAATTCCCCGATATTCCCGGTACCCTTTTACTCCCAACTCATTCCTCTTTTCTTACATGACCACGCACAAAGTCGGCATCATCATGAACGGCGTCACGGGACGCATGGGCACCAACCAGCATCTCCTGCGCTCGATCAAGGCGATCATTGACCAGGGGGGCATCAAGCTCGGCGACGCCGAGGTGATCATGCCGGACCCGATTCTCGTCGGCCGCAGCGAGAGCAAGCTCGCCGCGCTCGCCGCCCGCGCGGGCTTGAAGCGCTATACGACGAACCTCGACAGCGCGCTCGCCGACCCGGCGAACCAGATCTACTTCGACGCCACGCTCACCGGCCAGCGCCCGGTCGGCGTCCGCAAGGCGATCGCCGCCAAGAAACACATCTACTGCGAGAAGCCCACCGCCACGACTTCTGCGGAGGCGCTGGCCCTCTATCGTGAAGTGACCGCAGCCGGCCTGAAAAACGGTGTGGTGCAGGACAAGCTCTGGCTGCCCGGCCTGCTCAAGCTGAAGTATCTCATCGATACCGGTTACTTCGGAAAAATCCTCTCCGTGCGCGGTGAGTTCGGCTACTGGGTTTTCCCCGGCCAGACGGAAAAGCTGCAGCGCCCCTCGTGGAATTACCGCAAGGAAGACGACGGCGGCATCATCGTGGACATGCTCTGCCACTGGCAGTACGTGATCCAGAATCTCTTCGGCGAGGTGAAATCGGTCTCGTGCCTCGGCGCCACGCACATCCCGCAGCGCTGGGATGAAGCCGGCCAGCCCTACAAGTGCACGGCGGACGACGCGGCCTATGCGACCTTCGAGCTGACGAACGGCGTGATCTGCAATTTCAACTCCTCGTGGGCCGTGCGCGTGCGTCGCGACGACCTGCTCACGCTGCAGGTGGACGGCACGAACGGCTCGGCCGTCGCCGGCCTGCGCAACTGCGTCATCCAGCACGGCTCGATGACGCCCCGCGCGGTCTGGAACCCCGACATCGACAGCCCGATCAAGTTCAACGACGGCTGGGTGACGCAGCCGACCAACGACGTGTTCGACAACGCGTTCAAGGTGCAGTGGGAGCTCTTCCTCAAGCATGTGGTGAAGGGCGACCCGTTCCCGTGGGACCTCCTGCAGGGCGCGAAGGGCGTGCAGCTGGCCGAGCTCGGGCTCAAGTCCTGGGCCGACCGCCGCTGGGTCGATGTGCCGAAGCTGGGTTAACCCGGGGTCACGGGCCGGGGCGGTGGAAACCGCCACGGCCTTTCCAAACGCCGGATTTTCACTGGCAAATCAGGGATCTTGATTAAGGTGTGCAGTGTCACCGGCCCATACCGACCACCCATCGCCTATCGCCCATAACCCATCACCTATTTTCCCATGATCACCTCCACCTTCCTCGCTGCCTCCACCTCCATCCTGAGCGGGGGCTTTCTATCCCCGGGCGTCCTGATGATCCTCATCATCGTCATGATCCCGGTGGCGCTGTATGCGCAGTACCGCGTCTCGAGCACCTACAACCGCAATGCCCAGATCCTCTCCCGGGGCGGCATCACCGGCCGCGAGGCGGCGTCGGCGGTCATGGCGCATGCGGGCATCACCGATGTGGAGATTACGGAAATCGAGGGTCACCTGACCGACCATTACGATCCGTTGAACAAACGGCTGGTGCTTTCCTCGGAGAATTACCGGGGCACGAGCCTGGCGGCGCTGGGGGTGGCGGCGCACGAGGCCGGGCACGCGATCCAGCACAAGGTCGGCTACTCCATGCTGCACTTCCGCATGGCGCTGGTGCCGGCGACCAATTTCGTTTCGCGCGTGGTGCCGATCTTGATGCTGGCGGGTTTCTTCCTCGCCCGCGGCCTGACCGGCATGTTCCTCGATGTGGCGATCATCTGCTATGCGGTCATCACGCTGTTCCAACTGGTGACGCTGCCCGTGGAATTCGACGCCACCCGGCGGGCGAAGGTGCAGCTGGTGGAGCTGGGCATTTTGGATCGCGATGAAATGCCGGGCGTCAACCAGACGCTGGACGCCGCGGCGCTGACCTACGTGGCGGCGTTCGTGAGCTCGCTGCTGTACCTGCTGTATTTGCTGTCCTCGCGGCGGAATTGAGCGCCGCAGGAATCCTTGGTTACAAGCCGGCCCGTTGGGCCGGCTTTTTTGTAAGCCCGTCGGGCACTTGCGGCTCGCGAGCGTACCTCTTCCGGCGGGGAGGTAGCCCTCCTTTGCCGATCCCTACTGCGGGCAGCGTTTGCCTCGGTGGGATGGGATCTGAAGGATTGCAGTAGCTTCCGGTGCTTCCTGCGGTTGGCCTGCCAGCCGTAGGCTCGGCGAAGGCTGGCGGAGAGGGAGGGATTCGAACCCCCGGAACCTTGCGGCTCAGCGGTTTTCAAGACCGCCGCGATAGACCACTCTGCCACCTCTCCGGTCAACTACTTATGTAATTATGCCTTAGCTTATACTAGCACCATTGACATTTCATTGACAGATACGCGAACCTTTGCGAACATTGGCGCATGAGAAAACCAATTCCGCGAGTGGTTCGATACCCGGGCTCTGAAACATCGCCCTTTGTTGTGGAGGGTCTCAGGGTTGGAGGCAAGAGGACGCGCAAATTTTTCCCCACCCGCCGCGCCGCAGATGCGTGGCTAAGGAAAACCCTAGCGCGTATCGCTAAGGAAGGCGAAGGGGCCGTTCACATGCCCGAAAGCTTGCGCGTGGATGCCGTTGCCTGTGCCGCGAGGCTCAAACCCTACGGCAAGACCATCGCGGACGCTACAGAGCACTTTCTGGGCTATCTGGTGGCCATCTCGCGGTCCTGCACGGTCACTGACCTGATTGCCCTATTCAAGGCGTCCAAGACGCAGGACGGAGCCTCGGAACGCTATTTGAAAGACCTGAAAAACCGTCTCGATACCTTTGCGGTGGATTTTGGGTCGTTCAGGGTGGCGGAGATTCTGCCCAGTCAGATTGACGATTGGTTGCGCGGTCTAAAGGTGGCCGCCCAGACGCGGAACAACTTTCGCACCGTCTTGCGGACTCTCTTTGGCTATGCCGTGGCGCGTGGCTATGCCCAGGAGAACGCCGTCGCCAAGACCGCTAAGGCCAAGGTCGTGCGCGGTGCCCCGGAAATTTTCACGCCGGCCCAAATGCAGACGGTTTTGGAGAAGGCCCCCCGTGATTTCGTGCCTTACCTTGCAATCGGTGCCTTCGCCGGCCTCCGCTCGGCAGAAATTGAGCGGCTGGACTGGTCGGAGATAGACCTAGCCGGGAAGCTGATTCACATCAAAGCGGAGAAATCCAAGAGCGCCCAGCGCCGACTCGTCACCATCAGCGATAACCTTGAGGCATGGCTCGCTCCGCATTCACGCAAAGTCGGACAGGTGGCGGACCCTGAGCGGGTGCGGGTGGCGAGGGCCAAGACCTGCAAGGATGCCAAAATCAAATGGCCGGCCAACGCGCTCCGTCACTCCTATGCCTCTTATCATTTGGCGCAGTTTAAGAATGCTGCCGCTACTGCTGCCGAGCTAGGCCACACTTCCCCCACCATGCTCTACAAGCACTACCGGGAGGTTGTCCGCCCCGATGCGGCTGCGCTCTGGTGGAAGGTGATGCCCCCGGCAGATTATGGCAACGTCGTGGCGTTCAGTGCGGAGGTGGTAAATGGTTGAGAACCGTCGGCAAATCGCCGTTGAGATATTGAGATAAATTAGGACAAAGTTGTCCTATAGGAGGAGTGTAATTCACGAATTTTGTGTATTAATAGGCGGTCGTTATGCATACGACCGAACCGAAACAAGCCAGCGAGAGGGCATATCTTTCGCTCTCCGAGGCTGCCGACCAATTAGGCTGCACTCGCCGCTTCCTAGAGAAGCGTATTGATGACGGCGAAATTGCCAGATTCGCACCAAGCAAACGTCTCGTTCGCATAAAGCGAACCGAGCTAGACCGCTGGATTGAAAGCTACACTGCGCGGAAGGGCGGGGTTGTCGCATGACCGCCACCGACCCAGCAATTGCCGCGATGGAGCGGCGAATCGAGAACCTCAACCGCGAGATCGAGGTGGCGCAGGCGAAGTTGCCGCGTGCCCATGCCGCAATTCGTTCCCGTCAGACAACCCTTGCCCGGTTACAGGCCCAGCTCGCGCTTGCACGCGAGTCCCGCCTGACCCACGCCGCCCATGAGTGAAGACAATTCTACCTCTCGCATTATCGAGTATCCCCGACCCGACGAGGAACCGAATGAGTCACTGGGTTTCGACCTGTCCTACGGAAGACCCGAAAATTTTCCCATTGCGGCATTTCCCGACATCCTCCGGGCGGTGGCCGTGAACATGGCGACGGTTTATCAAACACCAGTCTGCCTGTCGGCGATGTCGGCCCTGGCCGTGCTGTCCGGTGCAACCGGAGCCTCGGTAATCGTGAACGGCGCTTACAAGGACAAGCACACCCGGCTTAACCTCTACGTCTGGCCCGTGGCCGAGCGTGGCAGCGGGAAAGGTGTCAACGGTGAAACGCTCTGTGCGCCCATTTCCCGGCGTTCCAAGGAACTCGCCAAACTACACCGGCAGATCGTGGCCGGGAAGCGCGGTGAAATCGCCGCGCTGACCGTGGAGGCAAAGTCATTGGCGAGCCAGGCGGCTTCGGCTCAGGGAAGCGAACGCGACAACCTTCTCGTTACCCTAAGCAACCGGCATGAGCACTTGGCCGAACTGGAGGCCGAGGCCGCCCGTGAAAAAACCCTGCTGGTGGGCGACGCCACCTCTGAGGCGCTTGGCCGGGCGCTCGACGACAACGACGAGGTTCTATTCGGTTACTCATCCGAGGCAGGCGCCGCCGTCAGCGTGGCCCTTGGGAAATACAGCAAGCAGGGCCAGAGCGACTACGATCTACTGCTGTCTGGTTACTCTGGCGACTGTGTGCGCTCCAACCGCATCACGCGTGGCTCCGTGGAGCTGGAGAATCCGTGCCTGTCGCTGCTGTGGCTGGTGCAGGGTTGCGTCATGCAGAGAATCCTGGGCGACCCTGAGGCCAGCAATCGCGGGCTTACCGCCCGCCCGCTGATCTTCGACACTGGTTCACGCCGCGAAAAGGACGACCGGAGCACCGCGACATTCGAGCTGGAGGGAAGCTGGAACACGCTTCTGTCAGTCGTGCTTGACCGGCGATTTCGGAATGAAGTGCCGGCGGAAATTGTGTGCTCTCCCGAGGCCCGGGAGGTGTTCGCCAAGTTCCACGATGAAGGCATCGAACTGGAGCGCGGGCCATTTGCCGACCTCACCGGTGAACTATCCAGACAACGGGAGAACGCAATCAAGGTGGCCGGCCTGTTCGCCATGGTTGAGCCGACGACCATCATCTCGGCGGCATTGGCCGAGCGTGCCGTCAGCGTGGTCCGCTGGTGCGGTTACAACTACCTTGGGATGCTCCAGACTGGCCGGCGGGAACGTCAGCGGGATGAGCTAGAACGCGTGCAGGACGTGCTCCGTCGCCACGGCGGGCAGATCAACCTTGGGAAACTCGACAGCGACCACGGCATGAGCCGCGCCCGGCTCAACTCCATCATGGCCGCCAATCCCGGCGAACTGGAGATCGTGCAACTGAAATCCGGCAAAGCTGGCCGGCCCGCAGAAGTTCTGAGGCCCGCCGGTAAATCCATTTAATCCATTAAATCACCATGAAGCCCAATAAAATGGATTTACTGGATTTAATGGGGAGGGGTGCGACGCCATGAGCCTCGACCTCTCGCGACTGGTGAACCTCCGCCGTCATGGTGGAAAGCTGACCGCCCAATGTCCGGCTTGTGAGGAGCTGGGCGATGACAGCACCGACAAGAACCATCTGTTCGTCCCTGACGACGGGGAGGGGAGGTTTGGTTGTATCAATTTCCAAGGGCCAAGCGGCAGCGACCACCGCAAACGCATTCGCGTTTTGGTAGGCGTCACCACCAGCACCGTCCCGAAGACCATTTCTAGGCCACTGGCGAGGGCCAGAGCGAGCACCAAGACGTCACCATCCATCCCGGCGCTGCGACCTCTAGGCATCGAGGAAATGGCGCAGATTGCTTACCTTCGCGGCTGGCAATACTTCGCCGGCCTGCAACTGCTAGCAGATCGCAATCTGCTTTATCATGCTGACATGTTCGACGACGGCAAAACGTGGCCGTCATGGGTGATAACGGACTCGGCCCGCCGCAACGCTCAAGCCCGGCGACTCGACGGCGAGCTATGGCGGGGCATCGGTGGGGCCAAGGCCAAGACGCTGCCGGGTTGCGACCCGTCGTGGCCAATTGGCTGCGCCGAGATAGGCAACCTTCCGCTAGTGCTACTTTGCGAAGGACAGCCGGACTTCGCCGCTGCCTTGCTGGTCGCATGGTGGGAAAGCGTGAATGTTGCCCCTGTCTGCATGACAGGAGCCGGTAATTCCATCCATCAGGACGCGCTCGCAAACTTCGCCGGGAAACACGTCAGAATCGCCATTCACGATGACGACGCAGGACGAAAAGCCGCCAAGCGTTGGTCGGATCAACTCTACCTAGCCGGGGCTGCAAGGGTGGATGGCATTGATTTCTCCGGGCTGGAAAAATGGGACGGCCAACCCGTGGAAGACCTTTCCGACTTCGCCACCCTTCTTGACCCCGAAGCGCCAGCCACCGTTCAGGTCTTGAGTAACTTAGGAAGCCTCCTGAGCCCGTGGGGCCCGGTCCGAAAATTCGCCTAATTCCTCCTAGAAGAAACTGCATTTATGACCAACAAATCCAACAAACATAGCACGAAGAAGAAAACCGTTGCACTCCAAGTCGCCATTGAGGCCGCAGCGAAACTAGCCATGGGAGCCGGGCGAAGACAGGTAGTAGCCCAACACGGAGTCTCAGCCCGCGACGTGGAGGTTCTCCGCAGGCTCTCCGGGGCCGAGGTAGAGGAGTTCCGCGAGGGGTTGAGGAGCCGATTTCGAGAGATTCAGGATCAAATCTCGGCGGATATTCTGCGAAGAAAAGACGAGATTCCCGCCGGTCAATTGGCCGTCACCCTTGGCATCATCTCGGACAAACTGGCCGCGATGGAATCTCCCGTTGCATCAATCGCTCTGTCTGCCGAGATCAGGGTCAATGGGATGACCCGTGCAGAGGCACTAGAAAGGCTCTGTGGGACGAAGCGCCTACCCCTAAGCGCTAGACCAACTCAGGAATTGCTCCCTCCCGCTAACAACTAGAGCGCCCCTTTTGTAGGTTATTCGGTTACAGACATAACCTATTCCCAGCTCTGTTGAAATGCTCGCCGACCTGAGGTGGATGACTGCACCAAGAGACAACAAACTGTCAGTCCTCAGTTTTTTTGAGATTATGCCAAAGCTAAACCCGACAATCGAATCCGTGCGTCCGCGCCAAAAAAACTCCTCATCTTGAGCTATGATCCACTGTGAAAAATCCCCGAGGATGTATTTCGCTTTCTTCAGGTGAATGTAACCCTCATCGAGGGTTTCCGTTTTGGGGATGGAAATAGGCGCTTCCCCTGTTTGGTCTTGAGAGCGGGAAACTTCATCCAGGATGTCACAAAAATCGTTAGAGCGCATGTATTCCGTAGCAGAAATGATTTGTCCGTTGATCAACATGCCGCCAACGCAAAGAGTAATGAAAGTTGGCTGGCGTCCATCAAGACCGTCATCGATACGAATTGCTGCCGCAATAGCGGCTTCTAGCAGCGGGTCAGAACTCATATTTTGAACCTAGTCAGCTCGCGATGGTTTCAGAAGAAGAAAAGCGGCGATTGGGTAAGCGAAACCACTTCACCGCTTCTGCGTTGTGCTCGGGCACACCTTCGCCTCTGGCGTATATATATCAAGTACCTATCCGCCTTACTGGTGAAAACTTACGGTAATTCTTGAATCAACATGCCAGTCGGCATATTCAGAGTTCGACCAAAAAAACTCCGGACCAATGTATACCGACGAAGGTGAAGCCGAAGAGTTGAAGTGCTGCTACTCTGTTGGCAGTTTTGGACCTTTCCCGATTACGTTTTACCGACTGAATGGAAAGGTGTTTTACCATCCTCAGGAGTTCGATGAGTGTGGGCCTTTTGCATCTCTCAAAAAGGCACTGGAGGACGCCGCCTCGGAATTTGGCTCGAGCAGCGGAGGATTTTACGAAAACTTAAAAGACGCCAGAAACCACGCTGAATGGATGCGAAAGCAGGGATTCAGCGTGGAGTGAGCAATGGATAGAATACACGAAGGTCCTCTCCAGCTACTGGGGTGGCCGGTGAGTTCGAATTTCACTTTCCATGCCGCTTCTCGAGCAGCACTCGCGCCATCTTCATCGCCTCAGCTATTTGTTCAGAGGTCATTTCTTTTTCGAGGAGGAAAAGGTTCACGCGGGCCATAGAATTATCTCTCGGCCCAGAAATGTTGTGCCAAAGAGCGTACGCTTGAACTACGTCCTTTGGTATGCAATCGCCGGTAGCATACATGCGGCCGAGGTTGTTTTGGGCATTGGCATCACCTTGCTCCGCAGCCCTGCGGTACCACTTCACGGCTTCGGCTGCATCCTTCGGCACGCCGTCGCCTCTTTCGTAAATCAGGCCGAGGTTGAATTGGGCTTTGGCATCGGCTTGCTCGGCAGCTTTGCGGTACCACCTCATGGCTTCGGCAGTGTCTTTCAGCACTTCCACGCCTTTATCATACATGAGGCCAAGGTTGAATTGGGCACTGGCATCACCTTGCTCCGCAGCCCTGCGGTACCACTTCACGGCTTCAACAGCATCCTTTGGCACACCTATACCTGCAGCGTACATGACGCCGAGATTGGATTGAGCGGCGGCAAAACCTTGCTCAGCAGCCTTCCGAAACCATTTCACTGCTTCGGCAGCATCCTTTGGAGCGTCCTTGCCGTTGTAATAGTGCGCCCCGAGATATGATTGACTGACGGCGTCGCCCGCTTCCGCTTTCTTGCGCAACTCGGCGACTTTTTCTGCCTCGGCGAGCCTTTCTGACTCCGTGACCGCGAAATTCACCAACTTCTCAATGCCCGGAGGCCTTAGGATGTTGTACGACATACCGAAGAAATGCGGTGGTAGCGAGTGTGAGTCAACCAGCGGACGCGCCGTTAAAGTACCGGTTATCTCCCGTTGCCTGTCGCACCCTCCTGCGGTGATCCCCCAAAATCCGGGCCACTTGTAATGTTAGTCTGCGGCCCTAAAAGGAGCCCAGACCATGAAAGGCAAAAGACACACGACGGAACAGAAGATCCGCATTTTGCGGGAAGCCG
>Ga0114958_10002447_pt1 | contig 13895 bp, 9 predicted proteins | sample C_130208_EF_Meta_FD_89577 | JGI IMG/M metagenome (GOLD analysis project Ga0114958, IMG submission 89577) | Freshwater microbial communities from Lake Croche, Canada to study carbon cycling - C_130208_EF_MetaG | ecosystem: Environmental > Aquatic > Freshwater > Lake | place: Lake Croche, Canada... | reverse complement strand
TTTATGTTTACGATTCCTGCCAATCAAAACTTTAATTTGATTTCAAATGCCACCGATATTGATGGTGATGCGTTGAAATTTACTGTTCAGGGTGAACCTTTTATACTTAGCTCAAACCCGGCCTCTTCATCTGTTGTAGACGGGTTAGGAAACGCAAGTGCTTCTATTTCATGGACACCATCGGTTCCTCAGGCCCGAGACAAATTATACAATTTGACGTTGAGAACCTATGAGAAAAATGTAAGTTCTGTGTATGTGAAAATCCTTGACATAACTGTCCAACTGAAAGTGGAGGCCTTCGCAACAGGAATAAATACAATGGAAAAGAATAATTCATTACTTAAGTTAAGTCCGGTACCAGCTAATCAATTCAGTACCTTACAATTCAGCAGTAAGGAAAATGAAAGTACAAAAATCATGATCCATGACCTGTTTGGAAGAGTCATGAATGTATACACAGTTTCGGCTAAAGCGGGTATTAATGTATTCATGATTCCTACTCTTGATTTGAGCAATGGCATGTACATGATTACGTTACAATCTGCAAACACAAAATCATCCACTAAGATTTTAGTCCAACACTAATTGCATATTAATTGTTTGAAGGCTGAGTAGGGATTCCTGCTCAGCCTTTTTTTATTTGAATAATTGATTCTAAAGAAGCTTTAATTTGATGTATAAGCTAAATTCAATGCTTATCCGTTAAAGTGAACCAATTCGGATAAACGGCCTATGGAAAATGTCGTTAAGAATTGATGGAAATGAGGCGTGAAAAATTCCTTTATCCGAGTGCGCATGGGCCTTGCAGCGTAGCACGAGTTTAGGTATTTTTAGCCGAATGAATATCATTTTAGCTATTTTTCATAATCCAGAAATATCGGGATTGATTTTTTTGTTTATTTATGCATCAAGGCAAAAAGAAAGGAAGACGAGGATAAGAATGATGGGTGCAGCTTAACGGATAATCATTCTAAATTCAAAATAATCTATCATCGTTTATTGATGTTCCATTCACATCGAATTTCCATTCCGCATCATTCGTCTTAGATAGAGGATTTAGAGGTTCAGAAAGTCGCCAACAACAACGAACCACATTAATGCAATTATTTCATTCTCTACATGACCTAACTCGCATTGAATTACCTTTGTCAAATTATTTGATGCATTGCCTAAAGAAAATTTTCTGTCTAACTATCGTTTAGAGATTCTTGTCACGCCCTTTAAAAGACCATTCTCATATAGCGCTAAAGAATAAATGCCCTGAGCCCAAGTGCTTACATTCATCCCGAACTTGTTCAACCCGTTTGACAATCTACTATTCGCCTGATGTACAATATTTCCTTGTATATCGGTAACCATAATAGTCGCATCAATGATTTTGTCGATGGTACATTCTATGACTATCTCCTGTTCGGCAGGGTTGGGGTAACTATATAGTGAAAGCAACTTGTCATCTTCAAACAGATCCAATGGTTTTGATAAGTAGGAATAATGTCCATCAATATCTCTTTGTAAAATTCGGTAGTAATTGTGTCCGCTTTTTATTGCGGTATTGATAGCATGGTATTGTATAGTGTCTGTCGATTTCGAATGCCCTTGACTTGGAATAATAGCAACTGTTGTAAAATGAACTGCATCTGAACTTGATTGCAATTGATAATCTTGGCATTGTGATTCCTGAGCAACTATCCATGTGAATTGATGAATCCCATTTGATTTTACGCCAAAAAAATCAATGAGCGTAACGGGTAATACGGCATTGGCTAAATTGGCTGCATGTATATAATAAGATCCCAACACAGAATCTGGAAATGACACTTCCCAGTAATTTGCATTATTATTCCAATGAACTGTGGGTAAAATAATACTTGCATTGCCGATACCAAGAGCACCACCTTGAATCTTTGTGACGCGGATGTTGGCTATGTAAGGATCGTTATTGTTGCCAGATTGAGGCAAATTTGGAAAGATTCCATTTCCTGCATTATAATCATCAAAATCATCTTGCGTTAGATACAACGTGATGATCGCATTCGCAACATTTGTCGAAGTGGCCTGATACCATCGACGCAGATAAGGTTGTGTATTATAAGTTTGAAGACTTGCTTCAGTATGCACAACGACGGTTGTATTTCCTAATATATTTCCTCCAGGTACATCAATGATATTCGAAATAAGTCCGCATGCAGTGTCGGTATACAAAAGGTTACTAGCATCAAACTGATTATTGGTGCCGCTTGCCGACGAACCTGTATTAAGGGTGGCGCTATTGCCTGCGAATGCAAGTGATAATTGTGATGAAGGCGCAGGTGCATTTAAGAAAATGGTGGTACTTCCTGGGCAGCCATTTACGTCTGTACCACTGATTGTGTATGTACCTGAAGCAAGCACCGCAAAAGGATTCGCATTGATTAATCCGCCGCTCCATGTATAGTTTGCTAAACCTGAAGCTATAGGAATGACACTAGCGCCATAACAAAATACAGATGGTATAAACGAAGCTGTTACTAAAGGTAAATTTGGTTGATTCAATGAAACTGAAATTGCGGCGGCGCATCCGTTTGAATCCGTTATCAAATAGGTAACAGGTGCGGCTGTTTGTGTAAACAATCCGATTCCTGTATAAGGCGGCGTTCCACCTGTCGCTGTGATGTTCACTGTACCGCTTCCTCCAAAACATATAGGATTGGTATGTACTTCACTTAGCAGAATGCCTGACGGCGCAATGACATTGACTGTAGTTTGTACAGTGCAAAAGTTTGAATCTCTTGCAGTCATTGTGTACAAGCCAGGTGTGTTGACAGAAAATGAATTTGTGGGAGAGAAAGTTCCTGCATTTAATTGATATTGTAATGCACCTGTTCCTCCTGTTGCTGATACTGAAATCTGACTTGTACCATTTGTACAAGAAATTGGCGTGGCTGAAGCACTTATAGAAAGAGGTATTGGGTCGGCAATATAAATAGATAAGGTAGCGGTACATTGATGAGCGTCCTTGACAGTGATTGTGTAAAGTCCGGCATTGACTAAAAATGAATTTGAACTTTGATAAGGGCCTCCATCTAATTTGAAAAGATACAAGCCACTACCGCCACTTGCTGAAACAGTTAGTGTCGTATTTCCTCCAGTGCAAAGAATAGGAGAATACGTCACTGATGGCATCAATATGGGCGGTTCTGAAATAGTGACTGTGTCCTGATAGAAACAAGAGTGTGCATCAATCAAATAAAATGAGTAGATGCCTGCTGTAAGATTATACGTAGATGCATATTGCAACGGATAGGGTGGCACTGCGTATTGATATGGTGGCGTGCCGCCTGATCCACTTAATGTAAGGCTACTAACGCCTCCATTGCATAAAATAGGTGTTTGATTTTTTGTCGCACTCAATGGTGCAGGTTGCTGAATGGTCGCCGAAAAATTTGTGGTACAACCGTTAAGGTCTGTGGCTGTTACGGTATAATTGCCAGAACAGAGATTAGTGACAATTGGACTGAAATAACCTGCTGCACTCCACACATAGGTATACGGAGGAGTGCCTCCATTTGCAAGTATAGAAACAGCACCATCACAAAAGCCTGCGCATGTCACATTGTTTTGCGTGCCAATTGCAATGAGTGGTGAGGGTTGTGAGATCGTCACGATATGAGATGAGGTGCAGGCGTTGGCATCAGCGACACTCACGGTGTAGGTGCCTGCAGGTAGAGACGAGGCAGTGCTCGAAGAACCTCCAATAGGCAGCCAAGTATATGAATACGGCATCACGCCGCCTGTTGATATAACTGTTGCAGATCCAGTATTACTTCCATTGCAAAGCACATTACTTTGTGTGGATGAAGAAAAAATACCACATACATTCAATGTAAGAGTTCCCGATCCGCTGCCATTCGCGTTAGTGGCATTCAATGTTATGATTGAAATGCCCGTTGTTGTTGGAATACCACTAATAACACCTGTTAAGGTATTTAGACTTAATCCGCTTGGCAAGCCACTCACTGAATAGCTTGTTGGATTGTTTGTTGCTGTTATTGTATACGAATACGATGTGCCGATTGTTGCAGTAGCTGTTGAGCTGCTTACAACGGGAGGTAAATTTGAAACAGGACTAAAGGCAATGCCTTTAAAGATATTGGATGCGGGTGCTGTTGCTATGGTGCTTGCAATCGATGAAGAGCCATTATCTATAATTTTAATAATGCGGTTTAATGAAGCTTCTGCAGTAGTCGCATACAACACCGATCCGAAGCTTGTCGCCATGTTCAATCCTGAAAAATTAACGGCTATCCCTCTTGCTCCAATGTTTGCAACGCCTGTGCTTAACGTGTAAATTAACGACCATGTGCCTGCGTTATAAACCCATTTTTGTATGCCACCAAGTGCATTTGCCCGATCATCAGCAATATATAAAACAGAGCCATTACCAATGGCACCTGGGCTTATTGCAAATGCATACGCACTTGCTCCAGATGTGGTTGGTAACCCAGGTAATACAGAAATTACATTACCGCTCGTAGTGGGCAATCCTGTGCCAACTGTTGCAACGCTTTGCACCGTACTTGATGCGGCAGAACAATAAAGTTGTCCATTGATATTAGTAACGGTTCGTGCATTTGCGATCGTCGTGCTGACCTGGGTACTCCCAGATGTCGTGCCGAATAAATTTGTTCGAATGCCGCCACCACTGCCGGTTCCTGCGGCCCAATAACGAAGGCCATCATCTGAAAATACACCACCTCGGATATTATTCGTTGTAAATCCTTCGGCATTAGGGATGCTGCTGCTCGTATTAATAATACCATTTGCTTCCACCCGGGCGATAACACGGTCTGTACCACTTGCATTCGTTCCGGTTCTGTATCCAGCAAAACCGAGAAACAAACCATTCGCTGATCGAGACAATGCGCCTTCTGAGCCAGCGGAAGGGCTTATGGTTAGCGCGTTGCTGCCGGTAGAAGGAACGTTGATTGTTTGCACCACGCTCCCGTTGATTGTATATTCAATTAAAGACGAAGATGTCGCTGAATTTACATTTAATACGACCAAATTACCTGATGTAAATGCGCTTTGTGCATAGACATTGGGAGCAATAAAAAATAATAGCATCAACACAAAACTGCGAAATAAGATGTGAGTTGTTTTCATAATAGTAAGAAATTGCAAAAAGTTAAAAAAGTGCCAGAAAATAATCTTTCTTCTACCACTCGCGAATGTAGAAATAGACTGCAAGTTAAGCCTCAATTGTCAATTTGATAACGATAACGTAACTATTCAATATGACTAATCTAACATTTTAATGTAAACTTTGGTAACAATTCTGTAAGACTACGGTAACATTTTCTTCATGCAATTAAAATACTTTTGAAACTTCTTATATGAGATTTTTGTTTCGTTTATCACTTATTATTGTGTTGTTTTCTGCTTGTACGAAGTACCGCAAAAATGTTTCAGATTCTGATGCAAATACCGTGCCTACAAATAGCGGTATCACATTTGGGGCCTTACGTATCAATGAATTTATTTGTAAGGGAGTGAATACAAAAGCGCAAACTTATTTTCAGGGTTCTGATGCTAAATGGTTTGAGTTATATAATCCCACGAATACGAATATAACACTTGAAAGTGGTCATTGGTTTGTCACCGATTCACTTGAAATACCTGATAAATTCAGCATACCCCAACATCCTTCAGGCAATCAATGGGTTGTTCCCGCGAATGGATTCCTTGCTATCATGTGTTTAAAATCAACTTCTATTCCTTGCGCTTCCAAGATTAATACAACATTCAGTCTTAATAGCACAGAAGGGGCGATCGGTATCTTTTACAAAGCGGATTCATCATCTGCTTTAATGGCCGTCGATACCATACGTTATTTATTTCCAAGTGGGGCCTTGTCAGGTGTAAGCTATGGTCGAATTCCTAACGGGGTGGGGCCTATGATTCAATTAGCTGATGTTAGTCCTGAATCCTCTAATTAACAAACACTCAAGCTTTATGAAATCAACTTTCCCATTACTTTTATTACTGATCTGTTTCAGTTTTTTTTCGAATGCACAAAAACTTTCTAGTTTCAAAAAATTTAGAACACAAGTGCCCGAGCCCTCAGACCTAGTTTACAATAAAGACTATTCAAAATTTTATTGTGTAAGTGATCAAGGCTTTTTGTTTATGATAGATACGGCTGGAAAAATTCTGAAACAATCCAAACGCACAGGAACTGATTTTGAAGGTGTCTATGTCGATGATCAGTATGTCTATGTAACTGATGAACGTACTCGTCGCATATTGCTTTATGATATTGAATCGCTTGCCTATATCAAACAATATGAAGTGTCGTATGCAGGTGCAGCCAATGAAGGGTATGAAGGAATGACGTTTAATAAAAAGAAAAATTGCTATTTGCTTTCTATCGAAAAAAATCCAACCATGCTGTTTGAATTGAATAAGGATTTTCAAAAGTTAGCTGAAATACCAATCAAGTCGATATCTGATATTTCATCGATTTGTTACCATGATGATTTTATTTATATTCTAAGCGATGAAGATGAAAAAGTAGTAAAGCTTGACCCATCAACCTATGCCATTATTTCATCATGGAAAATACCAGTGACTAATCCTGAAGGCATCTGTTTTGATGCACAAGGTCATCTTGTGATTCAAAGCGACAAAGATCAAAAAATTTATAAATTTAATTTAGCCCAACTTCCTAAATAATGAACATAAAAAGTCTGACTGCCCTCGCAATAATCGCATGCTCCATACATCAAGCTGTAGCCCAAACATCGTTTAGTAATGGTGTAAACTCAATTGAATTTTCAGGCTTGCTAAGCGGCATCTACAAGCAACGTTTTCTGGATGCATCCAATCCGAATAACCATATCGGAAACGTTATTTCAAATCCTCTTAATCAAAAAAAGAATGTATTTTCATTAAGTACAGCTCGTTTTAATATTCAAGGTACCAAAGGAACGCAATGGACTTATCGTATGCAACTTGATTTAGCACAAATAGGATACACGTCTGGTTCGGGCGAATTTCCAGCCTTGTTAGACGCTTGGATGGCGTATAAACCAATACCTAGCTTGAAAGTAACGTTAGGGTATCAAAAAGTACCTTACTCAGCAAATTGTAACGCATCGCTCGAAACACAGCCTTATTGGCAACGCGCGGAAATTACTCGCGGTGGTATTTTTTCGCGACGTGATATGGGGATCACGATTAAAAAATCATTCGTTGGTGAACGCATCAATGTTTATGGCGGTGTTTATTCTGGACTAGGCGAATATATTATGACCACCACATCAGGTGGTGACAATGATCAAAACGGTAAACTCGAATACATGGGTCGTATCGATTTTTCAACGGCTAAATTAAACTATAATGATATCTATGATGTGCATAATACACAACAGCCCCTACTCAATATTGGATTGAATGCACGTTATGTAGAACGCTCAAAATCGTATAATGGATTAGTTGATTATGACTTAAAAATAGTGAATGGAAAGAAACGCACATTAGGCGCTGACTTGGCCTTTGCATATAAAGGATTTTCGGCTCAAGCTGAAATCCATCAACTACGAGTGCAACCTAATGGTAGCGATACATCACGTCTGCAAGGTGCTAACACGGATCATTTCAATGCGGGCGGCATGTTGGTTGAAGTGAATTATTATAACAGAAAACTGAAGTCTGGTGTTTATGTTCGGTACGACAATTTTATACCGAACGATTTAATAAAAGACAATCAGGAACAAACATTATCATTTGGGTATAACTATTTTTTGAAAGGCACCAAATCAATGTTTAAGTTGCAATATCTCGATCGCCTTGACAAAAAGAATACCTTATTGCTGCGCACGAATGATGAAATTCGTGTTGGTTGGCAAGTGGCATTTTAATGCTATACTTTTGTACTTGACAAACTATTTCTCTAGTTGAATTGAGAAGTTCGAGCGTGAGCTTATGCGCAACGATTATTAAAAATAGTTCTCAGTTTCTAGATAGATTCCTTGCGTTAACAACATGGCACATTCTTATGTATCAATCAATGTAATCTAAAAATTTGCACAGATTGATCTTTATACGTTTGATAGGTTGGTTGACTCGTTGATGCTTTATCTGTGCATGTTACAATTGTGCTGTCATCTATGAATGAAACGCCCTCGATATTGCCATATAAGATATTGCTTCCGGCACCAATGACACCGCTGCTATTGCCTTTTGGAAATTCGTATAGGATGCTTTTATTCGGAACTATACTCCATGAGGTTTGACTTAGTTCGCCTACCCAAAGTGTTGCTTCTTCCTGACTAACTACCGCAATCTTATTTCCGAAAAGTGTGATGTCTGCATAATCACTAAATGATATAGGTAGAAAAAATTCTGTTACTTTAGTCCAAGTACTTCCAATTAGCTGCATCACAACAATAGCACCTGTCCCTTCAACAAGACTCAATAGGTAGTCTTGATTATTACGACGCACATAGGCAATGCCCTCGAATGCTTTGTTATTCGTAGACGAACTGAAGTTGTAGTTTACCCATTGATTGTTTTGGTAATTCATGGCGTTATCGTACGATCTTATTCTTGGATTCCATACGCCGCCATTCTTAACGCTTTCTTCTACGACATACCATGTTGCGTTGTCGTAGGTATTGTACGTGATGCCTTCGAAGTTTGATGTCCCTGAGCCATTCGACAAGAGACTATTGGCGCTATTGTATTGCGCTAAGGTGTTTATTATTTTACCAATTGCGTATCGGTTGTCAAAAACTAAATAGAAATAATTGCCTTGCGCCACGACACCACTTGCTTCGAAAATATCATTGCTGTTGTAACCGTTGTAAAGGCTATAAATGCGGCTTTCAATCAACGGAGCGCTTAATGTTTTGGTGATAAGTGTTTTTGATGTATCGCTCGGAGTAATTGGCGAAGGTGATAATTGTGGCTTATGGCAAGAGCATGCGATCAGCGTCAGAAAAGATAAAATGAATGTTTTTTGCATGCGATTTATTCCTGTATATAGCAAGGAGATACAGGTAGTTAAACCTTGAACTCTTGATCGATGGGATTATTTTACCTGAAACTTTTTTGTGTAGCGAATGCCATTTTCATTCGTTATAGTGGCCAAGTAAATACCTGGTTTTAGTGCGTTTCCATTCCATTGAAACGGACAAGTAATAGCAGGAATGTTTGCTATCATGTTGCCTAGGATGTCAGTGATTGATAGTTGATGTAAACCTGTTGAATTGGTAACATCAAATGTCATAATACCTGTTGAAGGATTCGGATAAATAGTCATGTTGGTTGAAATACAATACGCATTCACTGCATTCACAATATTGCCATGTAAGGCAAAATCATCCATACGGTAAGTGCCATTAGGATTGTTGACAATAGTCACAGTCCAGCGAAATTTTAAATTGGTTGCTCCGTTTGCAGTTGGAGGCAATACAATGTCAGAGCCTCCGTTTTCAGGGGCCCACACACTATTCGCTGGATTGGAGATATAGGAAAGTGCTAACCAATTAGCACCTCCATCAAGGCTATATTCAAAGATCGGTGTGGTGCTTCCTGAAGCTGTAAAATTGGTTGAAACCCTTGCTGCCCAAGTGACAGATAGGTTAGTAAAGCCGCTCGCATTATATGTAGGCGAAGTCAAGATATATGTACCAGTTGGATCAGTATTTCTGATAACGATATTATTGATTCCAGACGCTGAAGGATAACCACTTGAGGAATTAGTGCTGTCGGAGCGCCACATAGTTCCTGCGACATCGGTACTGACCCAATTAGCAGGCATCGCAGGGATAAGAACGCCGTCAAAATTTTCACTGATGATGTTGGTTTGTGCGCTAACTTGACTTACATTACTCAATACAACGATGGCAGCAATAAGTATCGATTTAAATTTCATTTCTTTTGATTTTTTTTAATAATGGATAAATGTAAGGATCTATGATTTAAAACAGGCGAATTTAATATTAAGTTTTGATTATAAAATAGGTTCAACACGTATTTCTTCACCTACAATTGTCCTTGATTTTCAAGAAATGATTTGTACCAATTTCCAGATTGTTTAATAATACGTTCCTGCGTATGAAAATTCACATACACTAAACCAAAACGTGGGAAGTATCCTTCGGCCCATTCAAAATTATCAAGTAGTGTCCATACAAAATAACCTTCAACCGGAATTCCTTCTTGCTTTGCTCTCAATACTTCGGCTATATGACTCTTTAGATAGTTTGTTCTAGCGTGATCATAGATGTTTCCTTCAACAATTGAATCCGGAAAGGCGGCGCCGTTCTCTGTGACGATTAATTTTTTGATGCCGCTATAGTTGCCAAACTTCATAAGCATTTGATAAAGCGATTCAGGATATACTTCCCAATTCATAACGGTAGCAGGTACATTTCGCTTGTTGGCCTTGATCAGTTTCGCTTGCAAGTAGGGTATGAAATACGAATGTGAAACGATTTCACGCGTATAATTTTGAATGCCGATGAAATCAAAATCAAAAGGCAGCAACGACTCATCACCCGGCTTGTGATAGTCGTAAATGCGACGCAAAAATTTTAAATCACTGACAGGATATCCGAGTCCTAACGAAGGCTCGATAAACAATCGATTGAGTAAAGCATCAAATCGACGTGTGGCCAATTCATCGTTGCGCGAAGATGTCATTGGTTGCAGATAGGAACATGAAAAGGTGCTTCCAATTTGTGCTTCAGGTACGTTAGATCGGATGACGCGTGCGCCTTGCGCCTGACATAGAGCCGCATGATGCGCTGAGGAAAGAAAATTTTTCAAACCGATACGTCCGGGTGCATGCACGCCTAAAAAATACCCTGCTCCTGTAAACACCATGGGTTCGTTTAATACCATCCAATGCCTGATACGATCACCGAATTTTGACGAACAGATTTCGGCGTACTGCATAAACCATTGCTCTATATCGCGATTGGTCCAGCCTCCTTTGTCTTCCAATGCTTGCGGTAAATCCCAATGATACAAGGTGGCCCAAGGTTCAATATTATTTTCTAGACATTCATCAAGTAGTCGATCATAAAAATCAAGACCTTTCATGTTCACTTGTCCGGTGCCTTGCGGTAAAATACGCGACCATGAAAAGGAGAATCTGAAATTTTCAATGTTCAGATATTTGAGTAGTTGTATGTCATTCGTGTAGTTGTGATAAAATTGGCAGGCATCTTTTCCATGATGGCCTCCCGTAATTTTTCCTTTACGATTGACAAAAGTGTCCCAAATAGAAGAACCCTTGCCATGTATATCATGTGCACCTTCTATTTGATAGGCCGCGGTGGAAACGCCCCATTGGAAATGATCACCAAATTCATTCTTATTCTTCATGCATTAATACGACAGCGTAGAAATTTCCTTGAGGATGTCTTGCGCTGTATTCGCTGACTTCGTTGTATGTTGCTGAATGATATGTTGCAAAATTTGTTCTGTCATGTCAGGATAATTAACTTTTACAATCTTGCGATTTAATAACCAATCAGCTATTTTGTCGTGATGTTTTTCTTTGAGACTTTTAAATACGGGTACGCCCATATCTTTCAAGGCAGCTGCATTACATTGTTGTTCATATTGCATTTTCATTGGAATAACCGCTAATTTCTTTTTAAGAAACAAGGCTTCAGCTGGTGTTTCAAAGCCTGCACCGCATAATACACCTTTAGACGCCGCCATACTTCCTAAGAATTTATCATTTTCAATTGGTTGAATACAGACATTGCTAGACACATAACATTTGTTGGTATGTTTACTGAACACTTCCCAATTGATATGTCCGAAGTTTCTTAGCATTTTAATGATACGAGTATCATCATACGAAGGAAGATAGACGGTATAATGTCCACGATCTTCGATAGGCAATGCCCTGACTTCACTTCGTATCACTGGTGTAAAAATATTTTTATCATAGCTATGAAAATGAAACCCATACGAATGAGTGGTAGGGGCATAAAAATTAAGTACGGCTTTGCCTATGAAATCTTTCCGCTTGGGTTTTGGTGCGTGTTTATTCAACACTGCACATTGATGACTAAGTGAAATACAAGGTTTGTTATGTTGACGGCAGGCCCAAGCACTCACAGGTTCAAAATCGTTCAAGATGAGATCATACTCTTGAACGGGTAATTTTGAAATGTCATTCATCATAGTGCGTGTACTCAGCTGCAAGTAAGTAGCAGGCATATCGATGCCTCCATCTTTGCCAAAAACGAAACTCATCCCTTTGAATTGATATGTTATCGGAAAGGGGAGTGCGATGTCTGATTGCGTACCGCTGACTAGTATATCAACGTCGGCCATCTTTTTTAAGATTGGAAGTATTTCTCTGGCTCTGCTAAGATGCCCGTTTCCTGTGCCTTGTATGGCGTAAAGTAGTTTCATAGTATGTTATCAATCTTGTTTCAATGTTGAGAATTCACTGACCAAGCTTGCAAAAAGTTCTTTTGTGTTCAACTCAATTGTATCCGGCACTGTTTCTTGTAAACGTCCTGCGAACTCTTCCTCTTGATATTTATAGATCTTCCAAGTTCCTTCATGGTATTCAAGTGAGGTAAGATTTTCAATCCAGTCGCCAGAATTCATATAGACAATAGATCCCATATCATTGGTTATAGTACGTATTTCAGGTTGATGAATGTGACCACAAACCACATAGTCATAACCATTCGAAATGCCTATATCCGCAGCGGTCTGTTCAAATGAATTGATAAATTTCACAGCGCTCTTTACACTATTTTTAATTTTTTTCGATAATGAAATCTTTCCTCGTCCTAGTTTTGTGGAAATAAAATTAGCCGCTCTGTTAATTAATATTAAGGCATCGTAGCCAACTGCACCCAGCTTAGCCAACCACCGAGCGTGTTGCATTGTTACATCAAATACATCTCCATGAAAAATCCAGATTTTTTCTCCTTGTTGTTTGAGCACAACTTTGTTCACAATTTTTAAGGAGCCCATTTTACTTCCTGCAAACTTGCGAAGCATTTCATCGTGATTGCCAGTAACGTAATACACCTTCACACCTTTGGCAACAAGTCCCAATAAATATTTCACCACAAGCATGTGGCTCGAAGGCCAATAACGTTTACTGAATTGCCAGATATCAATGATATCGCCATTCAATACAACTTTTTTAGGCTTGATACTTTTTAAATAGGTGAGCAACTCCTTAGCGTGACAACCATAAGTACCCAAATGGATATCAGACAGAATAACAATGTCGACTTCGCGTTTAGTTTGATGCATGTTGTATTTTACACAAACAAGGATTCGTGTTCAAGAAGGCGATTTGATTTGAAGGGCGACTGAAGTGAAAACAGTCGATGAATAAGAAAGGACGTGATGTTGAATTTAACTAGATCAAGTAAGTGTTTCATCGTTCGATTAATTAAAGTTATACCCTTGTTTGAAGTGGCTTCACGAGCTTCACGTCGAGGAGCTTTTAAATATTTCAAGTAAAAGTAATTTGGCAATATGTCTAAAATCTTACCATAGTATCACGGAATTATTATGCTTTGACATTGACTTTATGAAGCTTGAAATCGTTGTTGGGATGAAACTAGGAGGATAAACGTTTAGTAGACATCATAAAAAAAAGCAGGATCAAAAGACCCCGCAATTATAATTAAACAAAAAGAAAACTTGTTTTACACACTTAGGTGTCGAGCATATTATTGCTTGTTGAAGGTTTGCGCATAGTTCAACGCTTTACCGTCAACGACTTTCAACATATACATACCGTTCGCTAATTCACCAACATTGACTGTGATTTTATTCAACCCTTCAGTTAAGTCTGATTGGATCACTTTGACAGTCTTACCAGTCATATCCATCACCTTGAACGTAGCACGAGTGAC
>Ga0114958_10002446_pt1 | contig 13905 bp, 10 predicted proteins | sample C_130208_EF_Meta_FD_89577 | JGI IMG/M metagenome (GOLD analysis project Ga0114958, IMG submission 89577) | Freshwater microbial communities from Lake Croche, Canada to study carbon cycling - C_130208_EF_MetaG | ecosystem: Environmental > Aquatic > Freshwater > Lake | place: Lake Croche, Canada... | reverse complement strand
TATTATTAAGATGCAAACGAGGGTGATTTTCATAATTTTCAAATAAGTGAATAATATTTTTAAAGAAATTAAATTTTAATTTAGGTCATATAACAACATAATTAATATACTAAAAACCTAATTGTTTCATTACAATAGTTCGATCAAAAACTTGTGAATGTCCACAAATTTTTCCGTTTTTAAAATGATAAATGGTAATTCCATTCGTTTTTATAGGTTTGTTTGTTGCGGCTAATTCGCCAATTTTCCCACTGTTCGTTCCAGTCATTATCCAAGTGATCGCAACTTTATCTTCATCTGAAATTGTAGTTTGTATAGCAAAATTTATATCAGGAAAAGGTTCAAACGAATTGTTTAATCGAATTTTAAATTCATCATTATTCAAAGTCTTTCCTTCCCAAGGATCACCAGAATCTAGATGAATTGTATATTCAGAACTTACAAATTCGGTAACACTATCAAAGTCTTTTTCGTTCCAAACTTTTTGCATAAAATCTTTCAATATTGTTTCGTTATTCATTTTAGTTTTCATATATGATTTTAATTTCTTTTTTATGACATAAAAAAACCGCATTACTTAAATTCAAAGTAATGCGGATTAATATAATTTTGAACGTGATTTTATAAATGAATAACTTCACCATACGCTTCGGCTACGGCTTCCATAACAGCTTCGCTCATAGTTGGGTGAGGGTGAATGGATTTTAGGATTTCGTGTCCTGTAGTTTCCAATTTACGTGCTACAACTGCTTCTGCAATCATATCAGTAACACCAGCACCAATCATATGACAGCCTAACCATTCGCCATATTTAGCATCAAAAATAACTTTTACAAATCCATCAGGAGTTCCAGAAGCTTTTGCTTTTCCAGAAGCTGAGAATGGAAATTTACCTACTTTTAATTCGTATCCTTTTTCTTTAGCTTGTTTTTCGGTCATTCCAACAGATGCAATTTCGGGAGTAGCATACGTACAACCTGGGATGTTTCCGTAGTCAATAGGATCTACGTGCAATCCTGCAATTTTTTCTACACAAGTAATTCCTTCTGCAGAGGCAACGTGCGCTAATGCTGGACCTGGAACCACATCTCCAATGGCATAATAGCCAGGAATGTTGGTTTGGTAGAAATCGTTTACTAATATTTTATCTCTGTCTGTGGCAATTCCTACCTCTTCTAATCCAATATTTTCAAGGTTGGTTTTGATTCCAACAGCCGAAAGTAATATATCGGCTTCAAGAATTTCTTCTCCTTTTGCAGTTTTCACATAGGCTTTTACACCAGCACCCGTAGTGTCAATTCTTTCTACAGAAGAGTTAGTCATGATTTTTACACCTGCTTTTTTCATTGAACGTTCCATTTGCTTCGAAATGTCTTCGTCTTCTAAAGGAACAATATTTGGAAGGAATTCAACGATGGTTACATCGGTTCCCATTGAATTGTAAAAATGTGCAAATTCAACTCCAATCGCTCCAGAACCAACCACTATCATCGATTTTGGTTGAGATCCTAAAGTCATTGCTTGGCGGTATCCAATTACTTTTACACCATCTTGTGGCAAGTTTGGCAATTCGCGAGAACGTGCTCCAGTTGCAATAATAATATGATCTGCATCATATTCGGTAACTTTTCCGTCAGCAGCTGTAACATCAACTTTTTTTCCTGGTTTTAATTTACCAAAACCATCAATCACGTCGATTTTATTCTTTTTCATTAGGAATTGAACTCCTTTGCTCATTCCATCTGCAACACTTCTACTGCGATTTACAACCGCCGAAAAGTCTTTATCAAAAGAAGAAACAGTCAATCCATAATCGGAAGCGTGCTTCAGGTAATCAAAAACCTGTGCTGATTTTAGTAGTGCTTTTGTTGGGATACAACCCCAATTTAAACAAACTCCACCAAGGTTTTCTTTTTCGATTACGGCAACTTTAAAGCCTAATTGGGATGCTCTAATGGCAGTTACATATCCGCCTGGTCCACTTCCTAAAACTATAATATCGTATTTCATTTTTTCTTATTTATTTTAATTATGGTAAAAATGCAGTCGCAAAAGCTCGTGTCATTTTTTCTTATTTATTTTAATTATGGTAAAAATGCAGTCGCAAAAGCTCGTGTCATTTTTTCGTGTTTATTTTAATTATGGTAAAAATGCAGTCGCAAAAGCTCGTGGCATATGTGTTAATTTCTTAATTATATTCAGTTTGCAAAATTAAGTATTTATTTGATTAAAGAAAAAGTTTACCGTTTAAAGTTTAAAAACAGTAATTTTTCAATAATAATTGTGTTCTAATTAGGAATAGTTTTATAAAATTAATCCTCTGTCATAAACTGAGAATCGTATAGATTTTTATAATAACCACCCGCTTTTACTACTAATTCCTGATGCGTTCCTTGTTCCACAATTAATCCTTTGTCCATAACGACAATTTTATCTGCATTAATTATGGTTGCCAATCGGTGCGCAATTACAATGGATGTTCTTCCTTTAGTTATCGTTTCGGTGGCGCGTTGAATCAATTCTTCAGAATAGGTATCGATTGAAGAAGTAGCTTCGTCAAGGATAAGAATACTAGGATTGCTGACATAAGCACGAAGAAAAGCAATTAATTGGCGTTGGCCTGACGAAAGCATTACGCCCCGTTCTTTAACATCAAAATCATAATTATCGGGCAAACTCATAATGAATTTATGAACTCCAATTTTCTTGGCTGCAGCCAAAACTTGCTCCCTAGAAATAGCTGGATTGTTTAATGTAATGTTGTTAAAAATGGTATCGGCAAAAAGAAAAACATCTTGTAAAACCACTGCTATTTGTTTTCGTAAAGAGCTTAAAGTGTAGTTTTCAATGTTTTGATCATCAATAAAAATGGAACCACTATTGATTTCGTAAAAACGATTCAGCAAATTAATAATGGTTGATTTTCCAGCTCCAGTAGAACCAACAATAGCAATGGTTTTTCCAGCAGTAACAGATAAATCGATCCCTTTAATGACAAATTCTTCCGCAATATATCCAAAATGAACTTCTTTGAATTCAATGTTTCCAGAGAAAATAGGCGCTTCGATTGTTCCTGTATCCTGAATTTGGTCTTGGGTATCTAAAATATCAAAAACACGATTGGCAGCAATCATTCCCAATTGCATTTCATTGAATTTATCAGCAATTTGGCGCAACGGATTGAATAACATGGAAATAAACATGGTATATGAAAATAAATCACCAAAAGTGGTGAAATTATCACCGTTTAATATTTTTATTCCTCCATATAAAACAATAAATCCTAGAGTTAAAGACGAGATAATATCGGCAATAGGGAAGAAGATCGAGTTGTATAATATTGTTTTTATCCAAGCTTTATTATGCTTTTCGTTGATAATTTTGAATTTTTCTAATTCGATATCTTCGCGATTAAAGAGTTGAACAATTTTCATTCCCGTTACTCGTTCTTGTACAAAAGAATTCATATTGGCAATTTGAGTTCTCACTTCTTCAAAAGCCACTTGCATCTTTTTTTGAAATATTCGAGTAAAGAAAACTAATATTGGCATGGCAACAATTACGATCCAAGTCAGTTTCCAATTCATATAAAACATGAAAATTAAAACGACCAACATTTTCATTAAGTCGCTAATAATCATAAATAAACCTTGACTAAAAATACGTGCAATAGCTTCAATATCAGATACGGAACGAGTTACCAATTGTCCAACAGGAACATTGTCAAAATATTTCATTTTGAAGCTCAAAATGTGATGAAACATTTTGGTTCGAATGTCTTTCACAATATCTTGTCCAAGCCAGTTTGCCCAATAAACAAAGAAAAATTGAGAAAAAACTTCGAGCAATAATACAAAACCCATCAAGGTTACATAGAGTAAAAGTCCGTGTTGATCTTGTGTTTTTATATAGCCATCAACGGTTTGTTTCAATAAATACGGACGTAAAGCCGCAAAAATAGAAAGTGAAATGGCAAAGATAATTACACCATTAAAACGCATTTTATAGGGCTTGGTATATTTTAAAATTCTTTTGAATAATCTAGTATCAAATGCTTTTGCTTTCATTGTCATTGCGAGGTAGGAAGCAATCTTATTTTAAAATTGCTGTTTTATTTAATATCTAAAATCTATTTGTCTATTTTCTATCAGTCTAAGTAATCATATTCAATTTTTGTCAAATACAAACCATGTGCTGGAACCGAAAAACCGGCTTTATTCCGATTTTTACTTTTTATGATTTCATTGAAATCGTCTAAGCTAATTTTATGTAACCCAATATTTACTATTGTACCCACAATGGCACGAACCATATTTCGTAGAAAACGATTCGCCGAAATAGTAAATACAATTGTGTTGTTTTCTTTTTTCCAATGGGCTTCAAAAATAGTACATTCGAATGTATTTACATCTGTATTTACTTTTGAAAAACATTGAAAATCGATATGATTGAATAATATTTTCGAAGCTTGATTCATTAAATCAATGTCTAAATCATGATGATAATACCAACTTTTGTCTTCTAAAAAAGCATCTTTAAAGATGTTAATGTGGTATTCGTAGGTTCGTTTAGTTGCATCAAAACGAGCATGCGCTTCGTCGTGAACAGGAATGATGTCATAAATTACAATATCTTTTGGTAAAAAAGAGTTGAGTTTATGAATTAAACTTTGAATGTTAATTGGTGTTTCAAAATCAAAATGAGCATACATTTCTTTGGCATGAACACCTGTATCCGTGCGTCCAGCTCCCATAATGTTAATATTGGAATTCAAAATTACCTGCAAAGCTTTGTTTAGATTTTCTTGTACCGACGTAGCATTAGGTTGGTATTGCCATCCGTGATAATTGGTTCCGTTATAGGCTAGCTTTATAAAATATCTCAAGTCAGATTTCAGATTTTAGATTTCAGATTTATTTAGAAATAGAAACCAATATTAAAATGCAAATCTACAAAGATTGTCAATCTTATGAGCTATGTTTTATTTCAAAGTTTTCTTAAAATCTGAAATCAAAAATCGTTAATCTTCAATCTTAAATAATAACTTTGTGGCTCATAAAAAAAAGAGGATGCGATGGCGCCCTTTCCTCGCAATGACAAAATGAAAAAAATCCTCCTTCTTTCCGATACGCACAGTCATATTGACGATACTATTTTGAAATATGTTTCGCAAGCTGATGAAGTTTGGCATGCGGGAGATATTGGCGATTTAAATGTGACTGATACGTTAAAGAAAATGAAGCCGTTACGCGGAGTTTTCGGAAATATTGATGATGACAAAGCTCGAATGGAATTTCCGTTGCACAATCGGTTTATGTGTGAAGGTGTGGATGTTTGGATCACGCATATTGGTGGTTATCCCGGGAAATACAATCCTAATATTAAGGCTGAAATGCTTGCAAACCCTCCAAAGTTATTTATTTGTGGACATTCGCATATTCTAAAAGTGATATTCGACAAGAAACATAATCTCTTGCACATGAATCCAGGTGCTGCAGGAAAAAGTGGCTTTCATCAAGTGCGAACCATGCTACGTTTTGTTATTGATGGGGATAAAATTAAGGATTTGGAAATTGTTGAAATAGGGAAGAAGTAGTTTACAGGTTTCAGATTTCAGGTGTTTTTTAGTACGACTTTGTTTTCCAGTTTCGGCTCCATCTCCTTTGGAGAGGGTCGGGGTGAGGATCAAAAAAACCCGAACTTTCATTCGGGTTTTCTTCGCACTAATAAACTAAGATTATAGGATTATCTCAATCTGTCCACAGATTTTACAAGATCTTCATCCTTTTTGATGGCCTTATTAGCGAAGACTAATAACACGATAGCAACAATAGGTAGAAACATCCCAATACCTTTCTCCGAAACAGCTAGTGCTTCTCCAGATAAATTTAGTGAACGATAAACAAACAAGCCTAATAAAATTAAATTTAAAATTATATTCAATCTGTTAATTACAAATTGATTTTGTCTTTTTTTGAATGATATTATACTGATAATAGAAAGAGTTGTACTTAAACTAAAAGCTACTACAAATGCTTGGCTATACATAAATAAATATTCTTTTCCGTCACTCATAGTCCATAAAGGAATAAAGTAGGGTAATACCCCTGTAATAACAAAAGCAAGAAGTAAGTATATAGTTTGAATTCTTTGTATCATTGTTTTGATTTCTTTTACAAAAATATATTTTCTTTTTAATAAATACTATTGTATCATTAAATATTATTCGTATTATTGCATAACAAACCCGTAAGTACTTCATTCTTCGGTAAATTCAAAATTAAAAAATATCTCTACACTTTTTAATATTACCAATTTAATTAAATTCACAGAACATTTATGTTTGATATTTCTGCATTAAAAGAAATGAAGCTTTCTGAGCTTCAAGAAATAGCTAAATTAGCCAAAATAGTAAAATTTATCGGTGTCAAAAAAGACACTTTAATTAGTCAGATTTTAGAACTTCAATCGGTAAGTTCAAATTTCACTAATGAAAATAATAATGAGGAAGCAAAAGTGGAAGAGGATAAACCCAAAAGAGCGCGGATTGTAGCTCCAAAAAAAGTGGCTATTCAGAAATCTACCAATAATTCCCTTTTCGTAGAAGAAGAATCTACTATTGAAAAACAGGTTCCTGAAATTGAAATAAATATTCCAGAGGCTAGTAATGAGATTCCGGTTGCAGTTCCTGAAAAGGAAGTGGGTAAAGTGATTAAATTCAACAAATCAGCTTACGAAAAGAAAGTAGCCTTGCAAAAAGAAAAAGAGGAAGCAAAAGGATTAGCTGAAGAAAATGAACCTGTGAAAGAGAATGAAATCGTTTCTGAAAGTACAACATCAGAAAACGGAGAAGTTATTGCTCCCGTTAAGAAAGTAAATCCAAATCAACTCAATAAACAAAATCCAAATGGAAACGTAAATCCTAATTTTAAAGCTAAAAAAAGTAATTTTAGGGATTCCGATTTTGAATTTGATGGGATTATAGAAAGTGAAGGAGTTCTGGAAATGATGCCTGATGGCTATGGCTTCCTTCGTTCTTCGGATTATAATTATTTGGCTTCTCCAGATGATATTTATTTATCCACTTCGCAAATTAGATTATTCGGACTTAAAACCGGAGATACTGTAAAAGGCGTGGTTCGTCCTCCAAAAGAAGGCGAGAAATTCTTCCCATTAGTTCGTGTTTTAAAAATAAATGGACATGATCCACAAGTGGTTCGTGATCGCGTTTCTTTCGAACATTTAACACCAGTTTTTCCTTCCGAAAAATTCAAATTAGCCGAAAGACAAAGCACTATTTCTACTCGAATTATCGATTTGTTTTCTCCAATAGGAAAAGGACAACGTGGAATGATTGTAGCACAGCCAAAAACGGGTAAAACCATGTTGTTGAAAGACATTGCTAATGCAATTGCTGCCAATCATCCTGAGGTTTATTTGATTGTTTTATTGATTGATGAACGTCCAGAAGAGGTGACGGATATGCAACGCAGTGTTCGTGGCGAAGTTATTGCTTCAACTTTTGATAGAGAGCCACAAGAACATGTAAAAATCGCTAATATTGTTCTCGAAAAAGCAAAACGTTTAGTAGAATGTGGTCACGATGTAGTGATTTTATTAGACTCAATTACTCGTTTGGCAAGAGCTTATAATACGGTGCAACCCGCATCTGGTAAAGTATTGAGCGGTGGTGTTGATGCGAATGCGTTACAAAAACCAAAACGTTTCTTTGGAGCCGCTAGAAATGTGGAAAACGGAGGTTCATTGAGTATCATTGCAACCGCATTAACAGAAACTGGTTCGAAAATGGATGAAGTTATCTTTGAGGAATTCAAAGGAACTGGAAATATGGAATTACAATTGGATCGTAAAATTGCAAACAAACGAATTTTCCCAGCAATTGATTTGACTTCTTCAAGCACAAGACGTGATGATTTATTGTTAGACGCAAAAACATTGCAAAGAATGTGGATTATGAGAAAATATCTTTCGGATATGAACCCAGTGGAAGCAATGGATTTCATCAATGATCGTTTCAAGAAAACGAAGAATAATGAAGAGTTTTTGATCTCGATGAATGATTAATTTTTTTTAGAATAGCAAATAAAAATAATTTATAAAATAAATACCCCCAAAAAGTTAGATACTATTTGGGGGTATTTTTTTGGAAATAAAAGTCAAGTATGGTTATATATAATTAAAAATGTTATTTAATGCAATAAATCAGCCTTAAATTACTAGAATGATTTAAGAATAAAACCCAAAAAAAATGAGCCCGATGCAATATCAAGCTCATTAGTATTAAAATTAAATTTTTCTAAACTTTTGGGTGAAGTTTAATATTTAAATAGAGATTTTATATTTTTTAAATCCAAAAAGAGATAAACTAAGCTTGATTAATACTTCTCACCTGTTTTAATTTATCTTTCAAAACTTCCATTTCTTCTTTGTGTCTTTCGATATTTTTTCGAACTTCTAATACAATTGAGTTTTCTTTTTTTGCATTTCTTGTATTAGCAAAAAATTGAATGTTGTTTTCCAATTGAAAAATTTCGTTCTTAATTTCGTCAATTTTACGCATCAAGAAAATCTTTTCATTTTCCAGTTTTCGAGTGTCATTATTGTCCGATAAATGATCTATTCTATTAGAGAAACGCATCATTTCGCTGTCTTTCTTACTCAAACTTAATTTTTCAAATAAGGCGTCTAACACTTTGTTAAACTTTCCTTCAATATGTCTTCTTGGAAAAGGAACTCTTCCGAAGCTTTTCCAGGTTTCAATATGAAGTTTTATGGCATCTAAGTCAGTTTTATGTTCCCCAATCAACTGAAATTCTCTTAAGGTTTCTAAATAGGCTTTCTTTTTGTCAAAAGCTTCTACTTCTTCACCATTTTCTTCTGTTTTTTGCTCTTTTAACTTATCAAAATAATGATTACACGCCTCTTTAAATTCTAACCAAATTTTATCAGAATACTTTCTTGGAACATGACCTATTTGTTTCCATTCCTCTTGAATTTGTTTCATAATAGGAGTAGTCACATTAAAATCTAAGCTTTCCTGTAATTCTTTAGCTTTGGCTACAAGGGCAGTTTTTCTGCTCAGATTGTTATTTTGATCTTTTTTAATGTCTTTGTAAAACGAATTTTTGAAAGAATTAAAGTTTCTAACGGCAGTTTTAAAACCAGCCCAAGTTTCTTCATTTATTTCAGAAGGTACTTTTCCAGCAGAGAAAAAAGCAGTTCTTAAAGCTTCTACTTTTTCAATTTGGCCTAACCATTGAGAATGTGCATTTACTTTCTCGGTCGCCAAAACTTCTATTTGAGCAATAATTTCTTTTTTCTTTTCTAAATTTTCAAGCTCCGTTCCCCTCATGTTTTCGAACAAAACTTCGCGTTTATCATGCATTTTTTTTGTCAAATCGCTAAACTTATTCCATATTTCATCACGGAACTCTCTAGAAACTGGACCAATATCTTCTTTCCAAATTTTATGTAAATCTTGTAATTCTCTAAAGGCTTTATTGATATCTACCTCCAAAACCAATTCTTCAACGCGAGCTACAATTTTTTGTTTTTGCTCTAAATTATGTTTAAAATCTAAATCACGCGCTTCTCTATCCAAGTGTAAATAATCATAGAAATTTTCAACATGAAAATGATAATTATTCCAAACGTGGTTGTATTTGTCTTTAGGAATCGATCCTGCATTTTTCCAACGTTCTCTCAACTCATTGAATTGCTTCAAAGTGTCTTTAATGTTTTCTTGTGGATTAATGAGTTCTTTCAATTCCTCAACAATTGCTAATCTATTTTCTAAGTTTGACTTTAAGTTCGTTTGTAAACTTTTGAAATGGGTATTTTTAGTATCTCTAAATAAAGAATAATATTTGTCAAATTTTGATTTCGTTGGCGAATGATATTGAAAATCTTCGTTGGGATCTGTATTTTCGGCAAGAAATTCTTCTTTTTTCTCTTCCAAAAGATGGTAATATTTGGCCAAGAACGATTTCTTAATTTCTTCCACATGATCCTTAACCGACATTACTTTTTCGTTGGTAACTAATTTTTCCAACTCATCTACAAGCGCTTCTAACGATAAAGTATCATATTCTAACATTGGAATATCATGACGATCTTTTAGTGTTTCGTCTTCGCTTTCTTCTGCATTTGAAGCTGCAATAGCATCGTTTGCATTTGTGTTTTCTATTTCAACGGTCTCGTTAACAGTTAATTCACCATCTGTAATTGTAGCGCTATTTTCTGCTAATTCTTGTTCAATTTCAGCTTCGCTAGTTACAACGGTATCGATGTTTTCTAGGACAGCTGTTTCCTGATTTTCTGGTTCAACAGCAGCAAGATTCGAAGCGATTTCCTCAACGGCTTCAGTTGTACTATTACTAGTTTCGTCCATTTCTACTACATCCAAAACGGCTGTTTCAGGTTGAATTGTTTCCATCGAATCAATTTTTAAATTTCCATCTGCATCTTGCAGGTTATCATTCTTTTCTTCTAACATCGGTTGAATGTTTAAGGGTTTATTTCTTTTTTGAATCCGAAAGATAGTAAAGCCGTTTCAAAATTCAAAGAAAATCAGTTATTTATAGTCATTTTATCTTCGTATTTTTTTGTAGTTAGTTTCTGTTATTCACTTTATCAATGAGAAAGCAATACTAAGTTTCAAACATTAACAAGTAATAAAGTTTATGATTTAGATTAATAATCTCGTTTTTTGAGTTGTTTTATTTGAGTATAAAACACATAAATTTCAAAAAATGACGAGTAGTCATAATTTTTTTTAACGTTCCGGCGCGTGGCGAGGTTGCGAGCTTCGGAACCGATTATTTTCTATTAAATTATAAAATTCTTGCGAAACGTAAACGTGAACTTACTACAAAATTCGCAATTGCGAGAAACGGCTGTTAGTGGCTGTTTTTATTTTTCTATTCCTAATTGCTTTCTGAAGTCTAAATTCAGGCTGTACTGTTCTTCAATTGGAACATCTTTTCTGGATGCTTTCTCAATGTCTTTGCCTTCTTTTGTCCATAAATAAGGGACGAAATTAAAAACTTTATCACAACTTAACTTCGCAACATCTTCTTTCCATGTTTTCCATCTGTAGCCTTTGTAAAATTCTTCAAGATTGTTATTAAAGCAAAAATTTAAAAATTCAGTATATGTTATATTTAGTGGCTCAAACTCTAAACTGTCTGGCGCAAAATAATAAATCTTACCTAAGTCTTTCCCAAGTCCGCCTCCATTCAATAAAAAGAAACCGCCAATTGCATCATCTGCTATGAGTAGAAATGGAGATGGTTGTCCAAACTCTTTAAAACCTTTTCCAAGATTCCATTCGGGTAAACTTCTGTTTAATTTCACATTACCTGAACCTAAAATTCTAATCCAACCATTGTCAATTAAAATTCCACCAGTTTCATAAACAATTGAACCCATTGGGGAACGAGTTGTAACTTGAGTTTTATATAAAGCATCTTTTGCTTTTTGTTTGTCGACTGATAAGATTTCAACTTTGTTTTTTGCTGACTTTATCCATTCTGTTACAAATGGCCAACCAGAATCGCTTTCGTTTATTAGTTCTTCAATAGGACGCATTTTTGTCTGAGAAAATGTTGTTATAGAAACAAGAGTTAAAATTATAATGGAGAATTTCTTCATTTGCAGATTCGTTTAAAATAGCCAATAACGGTTTCGGGCTTGGCGAAGGTGGCGATTTTCACCACAAATGTTGATGCGGAGAACCAACTTTGATTAACCACAAATGTATCTGCGGAGCACTGAACCGCCACTTTTGCCAAACCCGTGTTATAAGCCGTTTTTTTTATTTCCACGTCTTAGAAAGTCCGTCACCAAATTCCAAATACCGTTTATTTGCATTTATTACTATTAAATTTTGTCTTGTCCTTGTCATTGCTGTGTAAACGATTTTGTCGTAAACATCATCACCGCCATAATAATTTTCTGGGATGTATAATATTACGTTTAAAACCTCCCAACCTTTAAAGCTATGGATTGTAGATATTTTCAGTCTACTGTCTCCCATCCAAAATGCCTTTTTGTGTTTATGGTAGCGTTTTTCCTCTTCATTTTCAAACACGTGATTTACTTTCATATTCTTTGTTGTTTCAAAATGCTTTACGCACTCAAGTCCAAAGTTTTTGTCTGGTAGTAAAATTACAGTATCAGAACCGTGTGTTGAAGTTCCTTTTTCTTTGATGATTTCAAATCCGTCATTTACTTTACTTAACCATTCCTTTTCGTCAATGTTCCACCAAACAGAATGCTCTTCGTATTGATTAAAAAGGTCGGGGCGTTCAACTCTGTCAAACCTAACGTCTTGGTTTAGATTAAATTTTTCGCTGAATATCCTTGTCATACCCGCAATTTTTTCGGGCAGTCTTACAATAGTTTTTAATTCTATCCATTCGCCAAATTTTTCAACGCCACTTCGTCTCTTATCAAGCCAATCCATTTCACGGCTGTAAATGTTTTGCTTTTTATCGCAAACAACAACAACTTCATCTCTGTTGGTAAGGAAATGGCAAAGCATACTATACCATTCAATGTAATAGTCTTGTCCTTCGTCAATAAATATTGCATCATACTTTTCGTAACTTCCTCTTTTAATTACTTCGAGAACTTTGTTCGGAACTATTTCTCTAAAAGTTGCTTCGTCACCACCACTTTCACTTGGCCACTTTTCCCCAAACTCATTTAATATGTCCTTGCAAAATCCGTGAAAGTGTCCGAAAGTAAACCTGTCCCAACTGAAACCAAAAGGACTTCTTGAAACCATATCTCTTATGTAATGCCATAAAGTAATGTTGAAAGAAAGTATTAAAACTCGGTAACCTTGCGAAGCAAGGTTACCTGCTCTGTATGCTAATACTTGTGTCTTTCCGCTACCTGCAACTCCTCTTACTCTGTAATGTCCTTTTTGTGGTTCTGCAAATTTCTTTTGATAAGTGTTTAAAGTCAATTTAGTTCCTTGTTCAATTGAGTGAAAAGGAGGATTAAGCCAAAACAAAATTTCTTTATTCCAGTCTCTTGTCCAATAATAGCTTTGAGGTAAATAACTGTCGGGAACTATTTGTCTCAGATTGGAAGCTGTCAAGGAGTTTTTTCCGAATACTGGAAAATGGGTATAGTTTCTTATTTGATGTTTAAAAAGCTCTTGTGCGTCCTCTGTAGTTGCTTTATGGAAGTAAATAGAAGTTTTGATAAGTCCATAGCGTTGAACATTTTTATCAATTTCTTCACCTATCTGTGGAATAAGCTGTCCTGTGAGTTTTTCCTTGTAATACTCAACCTGCTTAACTGGTGATTTTATTGGATAACTTCCCTTACTGTCTGTAACGTAAAAGTCCCATTTTCCCATACTGTTTTTATCAAACGAATAGTTGTTCAAATTCCAGTCTTTGACTTCTATAATTTGAACACCAACGTTTGGGTTGAAAATAATAATGTCTGGTCGGCTACCATTTAGAAAAGGTTGAACGAAAATTAACCAACCGTTGTATTTTGTTTTGTCGTCACCTTCTTTAAATGTTTCGTCTTTCTTTAGTGTATCGTCCAAAAATTTCAATAGATATGCCTCTCCGTCAGTCAGCGGTTGCTTGAAGTCTTTAATCTGTTCCCACGATGGAATTAGTCTGCTGAACATTTGCGGTGTCGTCTTTTAAAATGGCTTATAACGTTCCGCAGCTTGGCGATGTGGCGGATTAAGGAAGCCTAAACTTTCGGTTAAACACAGACTTTGCAAGTACAAAACCAACTTCAAATTAAGCCCAAAACCCGCCATATTGCCAAACTGCTGTTATGCCCTAGTGCCTTTTATTTCAAGTGTTTGTCTATTAATTCGTTCCACTTTTCTTTATGTATTTTCTTTAT
>Ga0114958_10002444_pt1 | contig 13907 bp, 8 predicted proteins | sample C_130208_EF_Meta_FD_89577 | JGI IMG/M metagenome (GOLD analysis project Ga0114958, IMG submission 89577) | Freshwater microbial communities from Lake Croche, Canada to study carbon cycling - C_130208_EF_MetaG | ecosystem: Environmental > Aquatic > Freshwater > Lake | place: Lake Croche, Canada... | reverse complement strand
GAAAATTACGCCGTTCCAGTCGTATTCGAAACCCTGCGCCGTGTAAACACAGCCAATTTGTCCGAAGCCTGCGGGATCAGTGGCCCACAGTGCAGAAGGAGGCGCACCACCTATTCCACGGTCACCTTTCAGATTCCATGGCATTGACCATGAACCGACACTGACATCTGCGACCAACGATCCATCATCGTTTGGGTCAGACCACGGCCAGCAATACCCGGCAGTCGCACGGGCTCCAAAACCAGCATCACGATGCAGCGCCAAACGACTCATTAATTCCTCTGGCCTATCGCATACATCCAGAGTGAACCGCTCATCACCTTCCCACTGAATAGGGGCACGGCCCTCGAGACCTAGAAGACATTGGACCCAATGCATAAATGCCGCACTGCCACCACAACGGAATTGATCGTCGAGTGAGATCTCGTGGACTTCCAATCCGCGACCTTTCGCAAAAGCCTCGATCTCCTCGACCGAACCTAACTCACCCGGCCTCACAACTTGATGCTGATCCAGCAAGAAGACTGGCACCCGAGCCGCAGAAATTAACTCGTCTAATTGCGGTCGCCCAACACGCAAACTTGCTCTCGTATATCGATTCGCAGACGTCTCGCGAATACGATGCGCTTCATCGAGAATTAAGACGTCTAAAGAATTGGGTTCGGCCTCCATAAACGAGTTAAAGTATTTGAACATTGACTTCACTCGGGTTGAGCCTTTTCCAGCAACCATTCGCAATGTTTGAGTAAAAGATCGTGATCCGGTCGCGTGCAAGACCGAATGTCCTTGCCTGGCCAGTTCCCCCATGAGTGACAGCGCAATGACACTCTTTCCACTGCCTGGTCCGCCCGAGATCACCACAACGGATTTATGGTCAGCACGTCTGGCTTTGTTTACTTCGTGTAACACTAAATCGAAAGCGAGTTTTTGCTCGCCGAGTAACACAAACTGTTCGCGATTTTGTATCTCATCCGCAGCCACGGCCAGTAATTGCTTACTTGGACCTGGACTCAACCCCATTAGTTCGTCAGCAGCTGCAGCACCAGGGACAGAGGGATCAAGGAGAGAAAGCAAATAGTGCTGAAATTCAGATCGCTTCTCGCCTGTAAACATTCGTAGGTGCGACTGCTCGGGATACTCCCGCAAATCAGAGACACCGAATTCTGTCGCGTTATGAAGGTATGCGACCGACCACAGGGAGTCCTGTCTGTCATGCAGACCGGGCAGGAAGTCCAGCATGTACTGCCGATATCCCTCTGCTTGCTCAAGAGGATGTTGAACAGGGCGCGGTCCGTAAGCAGCAATCTGCACTAACGAAGTATTTCCCTCAAAAAGATCAGCTTCGTGCCATTGCTTCAACTCGACAATGACGTATGAGGGAAGGCCCGTAACTGGATGAACACCCGCAAGCACTGCATCAACGCGCTTGCTCGTGAGAGGGAGCTGGTATTCGACCAACACCTCGACGTTTCGAAGGCCCGCATCAATGAGGTCATTAGTCAGGACAGGAAGTGACGCTCTCCAGGATCGCTGCTCCCCCTCTGAGGGAAACCGACCTGTGGTCGCAAGCATCTTGGCCATCATCTGCTCCACAGCACTCTGCGACTCAAATAAAGATCGCAGACCGTCAGCAGACTGACGTAACAACACCAAGACAAGCCCCCAGACAGCACGAATACACGTGTGCGGGTGGGGGCATATTCCTAGAAGGAAAGCCTGTCGGGCCGCGAAACCTTCACCATAGATGGTGAAGGAGTCACCAAGGCATGCAATAGTCAATGCGTGTCGGATATCGAAGAATTAACAATAAGAATGCGCGAATTCAGCGAGGCTCGAAACTGGATTCAGTTCCATGACCCAAAGTCGCTAATTCTTGCTCTCGTCGGTGAGGTCGGTGAGCTTGCGGAACTCTTTCAATGGCTGCCAGCCGATCAAGCTCAGTCCTTGGCATCGGATCCAAAACTTGAGCAGCGTGCCGGAGAGGAAATCTCTGATGTGTTCCTTTATCTCCTGCGCTTAGCTGATGTGCTGAACATTGACCTTGCGGATGCGGCATCGAGGAAGATGGAAACTTCCGAACAACGTTTCAGCGCAGCTGAGTACCAAGGAAACGCGCCTAAGAAGCAGTGACGGGGATGGATCGCATCGGGCAGGGAATTCTCATAAAACACCCTTAAATTTATTTCTCACTTGAACCTGACTTTATTTACGGGACCTTTCGAAATTCAGAATCAAAATACCCTATTAGGCAGTAGCCGAGGCCCGGCACGAACTCATCTTGAGTCACGCGACAGTAAGCTCGGCAAGTAGGGGGATCATCATGAAGCAGATTCAAGTTGTAGGAGCGGTCATCACAAAGGATGGCCTAGTCCTTTGTGCGCAGCGCGGCCCGAATGGCAGCCTTCCAGGTTTGTGGGAGTTTCCGGGCGGGAAGATTGAGCGCGGAGAATCTAAACAGACCGCACTCAGGCGTGAGATTGCTGAAGAGCTTGGATGCTCTATTGAGATCGATCTCGAGGTCGCGACAACCACTCACGAATATGAATTCGGTGTTGTTACTTTGACAACTTTCTACTGTCGACTGATTTCTGGAACCCCGCATCCACTCGAGCATTCATCAATTAAATGGTTACGACCTGCTGATCTGCACACTATTTCGTGGGCTCCCGCTGATCTCCCCGCTGTGGTTCAAATACAAGCGGATTCGCCTAATGGAATCTGACCTCATTTGGACCAACCAATTCCAACTAGACATTCAATTTGGTTACATCGGTGGTGACACCGAAGGGTCAGGCCATTACAACCCCCACCTAGTCCTGAATCAAGGTGGCCGAACTGTCGAACATGCAATTGTTGAAGAACTGGAGCAGTGTCGAAGTTTTACATTTTCGGTTGCCTTCATATCCGCTGGAGCAATAGCACAGTTAAAGCAGCACCTACTCAACTTTAAAGGCCGAGGGTGCATCATCACCTCTGACTATCTCGGTTTTAACCAACCTCAAGCTTTTGCCGAGTTGTTGAATCTTCAGAAATTAATCGGGATCGACGTTCGACGCAATACAGGTAAGGGCTTTCACCCAAAGGGCTACATTTTCGAGAGGCCCCGAAGCATCACGGCCATGGTTGGAAGTTCAAATCTCACAAGCCCCGCTTTATCGCTTAACCACGAGTGGAATCTCAAGGTGTCGGCGGCGACTGGAAGTGACCTCGCCAAACAACTAACCAACCTCCTGGATGAACAGATCTCGAGTTCCGAACCATTGACTCAAGAGTGGATTGATGAGTACACGGCTAATTACATCGAACCTCCAAAACACAATAATCATCGCACTCAAGCAGCAGGTGAATTTCTAGAATCCTCAATTCTTAAACCTAACAACATGCAGCAAGATGCGCTTCTAGCCTTGGATTTCGTAAGGGCTGAAGGGGCTAAGCGTGCGATCGTAATTTCGGCTACTGGGACAGGTAAGACAATCTTGTCTGCGCTGGATGTACGTGCCTTTAATCCAAAGCGACTGCTCTTCATCGTCCACCGAGAGCAGATTCTAGATAGAACGATAGTTGAGTACCAGCAAGTATTAGGTGGAGATGCAAACGAATACGGAAAGTTAACAGGATCACAAAAGCAGCAAGATCGCCGTTTCGTCTTCGCGACGATTCAGACTCTTTCTCAGCTTGCAACTCTCAACGAGATTTCTCCAGATTCCTTTGATTACATAATTATTGATGAAGCACACCGGGCTGGGGCAGTTTCCTACCAACAGGTGATTGACCATTTCCGCCCAGCCTTCCTGCTTGGAATGACTGCAACCCCGGAACGAACTGATGGTTTCAATGTCTTCGAGCTGTTCCACTACAACGTGCCCTACGAGATCCGCCTCAACGGCGCACTTGAAGCTGAGATGCTAAGTCCTTTTCACTATTACGGGATTGCGGACATTACATATGAAGATGGCACCACGACAACTGATGAAACTCAGTTGCAGTTGCTGATTTCACCTGAGCGAGTCATCCATCTAGTCAAAGCGATTGAGTCATATGGTCAGGCTGGTATTCAAGCAAGAGGACTAATTTTCTGCAGCCGCGTGGATGAAGCGCGGTTGCTCTCCAATGAGCTAAACAAACAGTACGTAAATGGTCACCTACTTCGCACAATTTCTTTGTCCGGCGGAGATTCAATCGAACTTCGAGAAGACCGGGTCAAAGCGCTAGAGCTTGGTGAACTCGATTACATTCTTACGGTCGACGTCTTCAACGAGGGTGTCGATATTCCAAGTGTCAATCAAGTAATTATGCTTCGGAAAACTCAGTCTTCAATCGTATTTGTTCAGCAGCTCGGTAGGGGGTTGCGATTAACTCAGGATAAGGATTACTTAGTCGTCATTGACTTTATAGGCAACTACACAAACAATTTTATGATTCCGATCGCGTTATTCGGCGACGAGTCACTGAACCGAGAATCGCTCCGCGAACGACTGAATGAAACAGTCGAAGGGGGCGCCCTAGCTGGCTTGTCCAGTGTCAGCTTCGACGAAATATCACGCGATCGAATTTTGAATTCCATTAAAAGCACGAACTTTGACAGTATGGCAAACCTCAAAGTTGCTCTTGTGGCCATGCAAAATCGCGTTGGAGGCGTTCCGGAACTTTGGGATTTTTACCGGTTTAAATCAGTAGACCCACTCCTGCTCGCCACTAAAAGAGATAATTACCTTGAACTGACACGAGCTCTATTAAGTGCTGAACTAAGCCTGACATCTGACGAAAGTCAGGCACTGACATTTCTATCCAATGAAGTAATGCCCGCTAAGCGGCTACACGAGTTCGTTCTACTTAAGCTTTTGTTATCAGAGGGTGAGGTCTCCATCACGGAGATCACGAATGCCTTCGTAACAGCAGGGCTTCCGGCTAATACATCTCATGTCGTCAGTGCAATAGACACGCTAACGCTCAAGGGCTACTCACAATCCGACCTCAGACGTTACGCAACGGTTGTCGCAGAGAAGACACATGATGGAATTCGAATAAATGTCGACTTCGCTGCTTCATATGCAAATTCGCCAAGATTGTCTGACGCTATTACCGACTTAATTAAGACTGGAATGCAACTAACCCGCGATCGTTACAAAACAGAAGTCCCTTTCACCCCTGGGATGCAGTACTCCCGACGAGACGCTGCACGAATCGTTGGTTGGCCCCGAACCGTGACCTCCACCATTTATGGGTACAAGACAGATGTGCTCGTCGGTGTGTGCACGATATTTATTACGTTACACAAGTCTGATGAGGTGGAAGCCAGCACTGCGTACCAGGATCGACTCATCGATCCCTCGATGATGCGTTGGTTCTCAAAGAGTCGACGGACTCTGCACAGCCTTGATGTTCGACCAATCGTCGATGGGCAGGTCGAACTACACGTTTTTGTAAAAAAGGACGATGCTGAAGGAAGTAACCATTACTACTTAGGGCGGGCGCAAGCTCTTGAGGCTCAGGAGACAACAATGCCCAACGGCCAAGGGCTCCCATTGCCTGTAGTAACAATGCTCTTAAAGTTCGATGAGCCAATAAGGCAGGGACTCTTCGACTATTTCCATCCCGTGAAATCCGGGTGAAACTCGATTTCTGAACCGTCCTGGTCACATGGTACTTAAGCTCGAAACAATTTACCCTCAGCAGGACGAATACAAATAGATGGTTTCATAAATATCAGCTGCGAGCATCGCGGGACCTGGTCGCCAAGGTCTCACATAGGCCACTGCGCCACACTATGTCGATGTTCGCAGGCAAAGAGTCCGCCTAATGCGTATCGCGGTCTATGGAATCTCAAAGAACGAGTCTGCCTTCGTGCAGGCTTGGGCCGATTCCTGCGCTGAAGCCGACTACCGCATCCTTGTTGACACTGGCTCAACCGATGACACCGCTGCCCTAGCTTTGGCTGCCGGGGTCAGCGTCGTTACTCAGGTCTTTGATCCTTGGCGCTTTGACGTTGCACGCAACCATGCTTTGTCGTTAATTCCTGAAGATGTTGATCTGTGTATTTCCCTTGATCTAGACGAAGTCATGGTGCCCGGCTGGCGAGCTGCCCTTGAAGCATCATTTACTCCAACAGTCACTCGCTATCGCTATCTGTATACGTGGTCATGGAAAGAAGACGGACAACCTGGTTTGCAATATGGCGGCGACAAGATTCACGCCCGTCACACTCACACGTGGCGCTATCCGGTGCATGAAGTGCTCATCCCTATTGGTGAAGAAGTGCAGGGCTGGACTGAAGTTCAGATTCACCATCACCGCGATCAAGATAAATCGCGCGATCAATACCTTCCGTTACTTGAACTCGCTGTTGCCGAGAACCTTGAAGACGACCGTAATGCGCATTACCTTGCTCGCGAATATATGTATTACGAACGCTTTGAAGAAGCAGCCGCTGAATTCAAACGTCACCTAGCTATGCCCACTGCTCGCTGGGATGCCGAACGTGCCCAGTCGATGCGCTTTCTGGCTAAGTGTGAACCGCAACATGCTGAGTATTGGTTGAAGCTCGCGATCGAGACCACACCTGATCGGCGTGAACCTTGGGTTGATCTGGCCTTTTTATATATGGACCACGAACGCTGGGGAGATTGCCTTGCCACGTGTGAATCAGCGCTCGTGCTTGATCGCCGGATTTTGGAATACCTTGCAGAAGAAGCCTCTTGGGGTTCGCGCCTCAACGATATGGCAGCAAAGGCGGCCTTCCATCTGCAACGCTTTGAGCTAGCGATCGAGCACGCATTGCAAGCACTGACTTATGAACCGGCGAACACACGGCTGCAAGGCAATCTTGCGCAAATCCGCAGCTCACTTGATTCCTGGGCTCCAGCGCAGATGGTGGTCGACGGTGTTACTACCTGGCGAACGTTGCCTACTTCATCCATCGTGACGGTTGTTTCTCCGTTGGATGCCCCACCTGGTTGGGTGCTGATGAATCCGAGCATCGCATCAGATGGCACTGCACTTCGCATGACCGTTCGCGTGGTGAATTACCTGCTCGCAGGCAGCCAATATTTAATGGCTGACGACGACAAAGTGATTCGCACTCGCATCGGGATCGTGGATGTTGACGCCTCTGGTGTTGCCTCACAATGGCAATGGGTTGATGACTCTGCCGCACTTTCCCCTACGCCTGCCTTCCCTGTTGAAGGCGTTGAAGACGCTCGTCTGTTTTGGCATCAAGACAAGTGGTGGATTCTTGGCGGGGTTCGCGACTTTGCTTCATCTGGCGCCATTCGCCAAGTGCTCGCCGAAGTTCGCGACGAGTTCTCGCCCACTTTGGTGAATCCTTGGCGCCTGCCGTCTCCTCTTTCTAGTGATGACAGCGCGAGCGTCTATGAAAAGAACTGGGTGCCCATTGCTCTATCGCCTTCAACTCTTGACGTGGTGTGGTCAACGGACCCATTCGTCCAACTTCGCCTTGATGCACTCACCCGCCAAGTTGCTCCTGTTGCTGGGCGGGCAACTGCACTGGCCAAGCACGACCTACGCGGCAGTACTCCGGTCTTTGTGACCCCCAACGGTCCGGTCTATGTGGTGCACGAAGTTGGGCCAGCGATCTATGAAGGCGATCGCCCACATCGCACCTATCTACACCGCTTTGTCGCGCATTGCGGTGATCATGTGCACGTCGGCCAGCCTTGGACTATTGAAGGATTAGCCCTGGAGTATGTGGCCGGAGCTGCCTTCTTGAATGACACCCTTTACCTCTCATATGGCAGGGATGATCGGCTAGCCAAGGTCGCTGTGTGCTCATGGAGCAATGTCAGCGAACTTGTTCCGAAAACTTGCTGACGGTTTGCCGGTATTAACTATCTTTGTCACCGTCATCGGGCTATTGTCCGTACATGTTTACCGGGACATCCAGCCAAAGCGGTGCTAAATGAGCAACATGAATCCCGGTAACAGCGTCAATTGGCTGATCAAGCGCCGCAGCCTTTTGCTGAACTCAGGGCTCGCACTGCTTGGTGGAGTTGTCGGCGGTGGAGTCGTCACAAAGCTCATTAATAACGACACGAGTGTCGCTGGCCAAGTTGGGCCGCAAGGACCGGCAGGTGCAGATGGGGCAAATGGAGCTCCCGGCAGTAATGGCGCCTCAGGCCAAGACGGTCGAGATGGCACCAACGGAACGAGTGGGTCAAATGGGGCTAACGGCCAAAACGGTTCACCGGGAGCCCAAGGCCAAGCCGGCAGTTCAGGTACAACTGGACCAACAGGCAGCAACTCTGGCTTTACCGGACCTAAAGGTAACGATGGCACTAACGGCCAAAACGGTTCGCAGGGAGCCCAAGGCACATCTGGAACTGCCGGAGCAACGGGTGCCACTGGAAGCAACACTGGGCTGACCGGCCCGACCGGCTCAGCCGGAGTCAATGGCACGACCGGACCTGTTGGACCTACCGGCTATACCGGCGCAGTTGGTTACACGGGTTACACCGGCGCTCAGGGTGCCACCGGATCCGCAGGTACAACTGGACCAGTCGGCCCAACCGGAGCTCAAGGTAATAACGGATACACCGGATACACCGGAACCCAGGGAGCAACCGGCGCGATGGGACCTACCGGCGCAGTGGGACCTACTGGGCCAACTGGCTCGGCCATCCTTTAATTGATGAGCAATCAATCCCTTCGGCCAACTATTGGTCTAGCAATGATCGTGCGCAACGAAGCAGCGATCATTGAACGATGCCTTGGCAGTGTGCGCCAACTTATTGATACCTGGACGATCATCGATACCGGATCAACGGACAACACCATCGCTGCAATCACTTCTGCGCTCGATGGCATTCCCGGCCAAGTGGTGTCTAGGCCATGGCGGGATTTTTCAAGTAACCGCAATGAATTACTCGAACTTGCTCGCCCAACTGCTGATTACTTACTTCTTCTTGATGCCGACATGACCGTGCGCATCTGCTCAACTGATCCACTCAGTGAACTGACCGCTCATGCCTATGACATTTTGGTTGAATCTGGCATTCGGTATCGCATGCCGTATTTAATTTCTTCAGCTGCCGATTGTGTTTATGTCGGACGCACTCACGAATATCTTTCATTTACCGATTCGCCAGCCTCCCCCGTCGTCCTTGATGACATCGTGTTGACACATCTTGGCGATGGCGGTAGTCGATCCGATAAATTCCAGCGCGATCTTGCTCTTCTTGAAGACGATGCTCGTAGCGATCCCAATAATGCGCGCACGATGTTTTATCTCGCGCAAACTCGCGAGAACTTAGGTGATGGCCCTGGCGCTATTGCCGCCTATCGACGCCGCATGGAGCTGGGCGGCTGGGACGAAGAAGTTTTCTGGTCAATGTATAAAAGCGCATGCATTCTTGAATCAAGTGGCGATTGGCCTTCTGCTGCACAAATGTTTATTACTGCGTGGGAATTTCGACCGACTCGACTTGAACCCATCTTGCATTTAGCTCGGGGCTATCGCGAGTCCGGGGCCTTCAGCACTGCATTGATATGGGCCGAACAAGGAAAAAGCCTCACCTACCCGCAAGATGATCGTTTGTTTGTTGAACGATGGGTATACGACTGGGGCTTTGACCTAGAGCTTGCCGTCTGTGCGTGGTGGAATGGTCAACGCACATTCGCTAACGCAATGTGGACAACACTGCTTGCACGCAATGACCTCACTGACTCTGCGCGCGAGATCATCAAAGCCAATCTCCTTCTTCCCTCCTGAAATATCACGATGACTTCTACTGCTCGTATTTCCAACTCTGGTGATCCTGTCGTCATCGCTGCGATACCGGTACGTAACGAACTTGAGTGGACTCAGCCACTTGTTGAGTCCTTACTCGCCACCAACGATGCCGACCAGATCTGGCTCTTCGATAACGGATCTACCGATGGCACATTTGAATGGGCCGCTCATCTGGCTTCAACTGATGCGCGTTTTACGGTTAGTCAGCGACCTAAGGCTCGCCTGTATGGAATGTGGAACGAAATGGTTTCGCGCGCTACCTTCATCGAGAACTCAATGCTTGCGATTTTGAATAATGACATTCGACTTGCCCCTCGCGCACTTCGTCGCATGAGTCTTGGAATGCATGACCATGATCTGGGTTTTGTTGACCCACAACTAGATGACACAGGTGCTGGCCAAGTGCGTGCTGTGTCAGCCCATTGGGGGTTAACTACTGGATATGCGTTCATGCTTCGTAGCGCCTTCTGGGCCGGGGAACCATACGCAATCGATCCCGGTTTAAGAATTTGGTGGGGCGATGATGACATCAGTCGTCGCGCCCAAGCCCGCGGTGCTCGCCTTTGTATCGTTGAGGGAATCGGGTGTTTTCACGCGGAGTCAAAAACGACGTATCCAGGAAACATGCATGCCGATGTTGAGCATGATCGTGAGTACTTCCACCGCATCTGGCCTACTGAATAGCCGTGGCAGAGCGACCGTCCGACTGCGCACTCAATCACGGTAAGCGTTTCGGCCATCAAGATTGGGCCTTGGATTGTCACAAAGGCAACGCCCTTAATTCCCGCTCCTTCATCGGTGTCGTCGCCGGGTAAGCGCAACTACTTGGAACGGTTTGGAACGAACGCGCTCGCGGTCATACTCCTCATTCTGCCCAGTCATTTGTGGCACTTAATGCTGGCACAGTTCGCCAGTGGATTAGATTTTTCTCAAGAGATTATTGGAAATCGGTTGGGGAGGATCAGTGGTAGAAGTCGGACCAGAGTGGGAGCAAGATCGGCTTCCCGATGGCACTCTCAGCTCATATACACAATTTAGCCATGACGCGGCCGAAGACGTGGTTGCAAACGAGGCGCTTGTCGCGTCAGCTAGGAAGGCAGCTGAACTATTCACTTCTAGTCAACTGGTGACCAGGCAACTAAACACTGCTCAACAATTAAAGAGCCGCTTCGCAAAAATTGCCGAGGATTCACAGCGGATGGCTGAGACTTCCGCTCAATTGGCACGTCAAAAAATCGCTGAGCAAGAGTTGGCGGACCAAGATGAACTTATCGCCGCACGAGCAGAAGCTTCCAAAATGCTTGAGCTTTCGCAAGCTTCCGCATTGTCCGCCGCCGACAACTTCGAACTGCAAATAGCCAGTGTCACAGATCTCGCTATCTTGCGAAAAATGGCATCGCGAGAACTCGCCAACGCCCGTCTAGCCGCCGCACAAACTCTGGCCGATGCGCAAAAAATTGCAGAAGATCGACTTGCCGCCGCAGCCCGGCTGGCTGCCGGTCGACTCATACATGCAGAGGCGGTGGGTCGAGTTCGCGAGGCTTCTGAAATTAGCGCCGCGCAAACTGCTGCAGCCGAGGAACTTTTAAGTCTGCAAGAGTCATCCACTTTCGAACTTGCAGCCATACAAACTGCTGCAGCCGAGGAACTCATCGGAGCAGCTAAAAATGCCGCTCAGCACTTGATTGATATGCAAGATGCATCAAGACAACAGCTGGGCATTGCCGAGCGGCAGTTTAGACGCGTGATGGATGTAGCTGGAATAGCTTCATGCACGGCGTCGGCGAACGGTCAACTGCTTCGGGTGAACAATGCGCTTTGTGAAATGGCGGAACGTGATGAGCAAGACCTTCTCAGCCTTAATCTGACGGACCTAGCGCATCCCAATGACAGACACGTCCTGCTCGAACTGTTGAGTGACCTCAATTCAGGCGAGCGAGAGAGCGCCCGTATATCGATGCGGTTTCTCACGCCCGACAGCAAGGTGATCTGGGGCGACTTTTCCATAGCCGCCTCACACGATATCGACGGCGCCATGGAGTTCAATATTGTTCATATCGTCGACATAACCGAGCGAGTAAACCTTGAGTCATCGCTCGCCTTAATGGCAACCCACGACTCATTAACTGGCCTTGCAAACCGGGCAGCACTGACGGACGACCTCGGCCGAGCCTTGCTCAGCCAGCGCCGTTCTGGAAGGTTGACGGCGGTGTTGTCCATGGATCTGGATCACTTTAAGAATGTTAATGATTCCCTTGGACATGCCGCTGGTGACGAGCTTTTAATCGAGGCTGCCGAACGCATCAAGACCGCTACGCGTGGTGGTGACCTGGTGGCTCGCCCTGGAGGGGACGAGTTCGTCATCGTGATGCGCGACCTCAATGAACCAGAGGACGCCATCCGATCTGCTTGGCGCCTTGTTCAGCAATTCAGGCAGGCATTTTCCCTCTCCGCGGGTGAAGTCTTTACCACTGCAACGATCGGCATTGCAATCGCAAGGAACCTGATGCCGACCATTCCCAGCGGCGATGACAGTGATATTCGCGAACTACTACACGACGCAGATGCGGCGATGTATGCAGCCAAAGCAGCGGGCCGAGACCGGGTGTCAGTCTACGACGTAGAGTTGCAATCGCTGGCCGAAACCAGATTCGCAACTGAGATCCAACTTCGACGCGCCCTCGAGCAGGACCAACTTTTAGTCTTTTACCAACCCGAAATCGACCTCACTACCGGTTCATTAACGGCTGTCGAGGCGTTACTGCGATGGCAACATCCTGATGGCAGCTTGTGGAACGCCAGCGAGTTCATCGACATTGCCGAAAACACCGGCTTAATTAAAACAATTGGCGACTGGGCTCTGCGTCAAGCCTGCATTCAGGCTGCAACTTGGTCGCGCATCCGCCCCGATCACCCGATTATTGTCCGGGTCAATAAGTCCGCATATGAGATATCCGATCCCCAATTCCTGCACACCTTGGATGATGCACTGAGCACCAGCGGTCTTGACCCAGCCCGTTTGTGTATCGAACTCACCGAAAGCTCCATGATTCGCGAGTCATCAATTGCAGCCAAGAACATTGCGGGTATCCATAGCCGTGGAATCTCATTAGCAATTGACGACTTTGGTACCGGATTTGCTTCGCTAACCTACCTGCGCTTGTATCCAATGAGCGTGATCAAAATTGATCGTAGTTTCGTCAAAGACATCGAAATCGACAAGGAAGCTCACGCAATCATCTCCTCAATCATCAACCTTGGGAGTGTTCTGGGTATGACGGTGACTGCCGAAGGTGTAGAGAGTCTTGCTCAGGCCAGGCTCCTACGCGAAGCGGGATGCCAGAGAGCCCAAGGATTGCTCTACTCCAAAGCCGTCCCTGCAAAAGAAATTGATTCCCTTATTGACTTTGCCTATCAAGTGGCTTGACCTCAGCCGCGGATCTTTGCTCTGCTGCCTTGAGTTCAGGAGCGGTGCAAGAAACTGAAATGAGAAGTCGCGAGCGTCAACACGATGAACCCCACGATCACCGCCGCGTAGTTCGCCTTCATCGCAGTTTTGCGCATGGTTTGCTCGTTGTTGCTACACAAAGCGAGTGGGCGGTCCGAAAATCGGGACCGCCCACTTGCCTTGCGTTGCTTGTGGTCAGGTGACTTCAGCGAAGTCTTGCACCCGACTTTGATGGATGTTCAGTTTTAGCTGCAACCGCTGGTGCTGCCGCAACCTTCACATACGTAGCAGCTACCTGCTGGGCGCATCTTGATACCGCAGGTCATGCACAACGGTGCATCACTTGCCGTGCCAGTGATTTGCTCCATCAGTTCAGCACTGGAGTGAGCTTGCGTGATATCTACCTTGGCTGCAGGTGCTTGCACCTTGGCAACAACTTCTTGCACTTCAGCTGCAACAACATCGTCAATCTCGTTATCAAGATCAGCTGCTGGTGCTGGAGTTCCGTAGTTGCTGTTGACCGTTGCGGTGCGCTCATCAGCGGTGAAGATGCTGAGTGCTTCGCGCTGCTCAAATGGCAAGTAATCCAATGCCAAGCGACGGAAGATGTAGTCCATGATCGACTGGCTGATCCGGATATCTGGATCATCAGTCATACCTGCAGGCTCAAAGCGCATGTTCACGAACTTGCTCACGAAGGCTTCTAGTGGCACG
>Ga0114958_10002441_pt1 | contig 13921 bp, 12 predicted proteins | sample C_130208_EF_Meta_FD_89577 | JGI IMG/M metagenome (GOLD analysis project Ga0114958, IMG submission 89577) | Freshwater microbial communities from Lake Croche, Canada to study carbon cycling - C_130208_EF_MetaG | ecosystem: Environmental > Aquatic > Freshwater > Lake | place: Lake Croche, Canada... | reverse complement strand
ATTAAGTAAAAAAGTTAAAGATTAAACCTATATTAATAATATTATATGTTTGGTGGAAGCAATATTACAGAATTTATAAAAGTTCTAAATGAGCTTTCAATAATTATGAAAAACAAAGGCGAGACTTTTAGGTCACTAGCATATATAAAAGCAATAAATGAACTTAAAAAATATATGTCATCTCCAAATGCAATATCTATTAATTCAGCAACTGAATTGAAATCACTAAATTTACCAAATATAGGTAAAACAATTTTAGAAAAATACGAAGAATTTCTAAAAACCGGAACATTAGAAGCAGTTGAAAAAGAAAAGACTAATCCTGTAAATATTTTTACAAATATATATGGAATAGGGCATGTAAAAGCAAACGAATTAGTAAATATAAAAAACATTGTAACATTAGACCAACTTAGAGAACGACAAAATGAATTACAAGAAAACAAATTACCGCTATTAAACAGCAAACAACAAATAGGTCTCAAATATTATAATGATTTATTAAAAAGAATTCAGAGATCAGAAATAGACGAATACAAAGAATTATTTGTAACCAACTTCCGCGAAACAATTCTAGAAAATAACGAATTAGAAGAAAATCATAAATTTGAAATAGTCGGCAGTTATAGACGTAAAGCAGAGAGCTCGGGAGATATTGACTTAATATGCACGTCTTACAATAATAACAAACAAGTGTTTGTAAAATTCATTGAAAAATTACATTCCAAAAAAATTTTACTCGAAATATTATCAAGTGGAGAGACAAAATGCTTAACAATAGGAAAATTATTAACAAACGCAAAAGCTATTCCACGACGACTAGACTTCCTATATGCCCCGCTAGAAGAATACCCTTTTACATTACTATATTTTACAGGGTCAAAAGAATTCAACACAGCAATGAGACAACACGCCTTAAATGTAAATTTAACATTGAGCGAACACGGATTTTATAAAGTAATGCACACAACAAAAGTAAAACAAGAAAAAATCCAAAACTTATTATTTAAAACAGAAAAAGACATATTTGATTTCTTATGTATGGAATATAAAGAACCACAAGACCGACACGACGAGCATTCAGTAATTTTAACGTTACCTATCGAAGACATAAAAAAACATATACAAGAAAAAATTGATACCAAGCAAGAGCCCGCACAAGAGCCCGCACAAGAACCAACAACAACAGAACCAGCAATAGCAACAATAGCAACCACCGCAAATAAAGAAACACTAAAAATTAAAATGTCCAGCTCAAAAGCCCACACACTCAAAAAATTCACAAAAAAAATCAAAGAAACAATCCTAGAAAATCTAAATAAATTTAAGTCGCAAGGAATAACAGCATTAGCAATATTATCATTAGAAGAACTAACAGCAATGCTACAAGAAGCCATCGATAACTATTATATTTCAGAACTTAAAGAAAACACACTATTAACAGACAACGAATATGACATATTACGTGAATATATCTTAAAAAAAGACCCGTCAAATGCCCTAGCAAATGACCAACAAACACAAATAAAAAACGACACATCAAAAGTAAAACTCCCATATGAAATGTGGTCAATGGATAAAATAAAGCCCGATACAAACGCATTAACCAAATTCAAACAAACATACAAAGGACCTTATGTAATATCTGCAAAAGTCGACGGAGTAAGCGCACTATATAGCACAGAAACAGGCAGTCCAAATTTATACAAAAAAGGCGACGGTAAATATGGCTTTTTGATTAATCACATACTCCCATATTTAAATTTGCCAACGCAAAAAAATATAACATTGCGCGGCGAATTAATGATCAAAGAAGAAACTTTCAAACTTAAATATAAAGACCAGTTCAGCAATTCGCGAAATTTTATAGCAGGGCTAGTTAATCGCAAAAAACTAACACAACTAGAAAAAGACATATTACAAGATATAGATTTTGTAGCTTATGAAGTAATAATGCCCCAAAATCTAAAACCGTCAGAACAATTTAATAAATTAGCAGACTTAAACGTTGTAACCGTTAAAAACATTCAAGCATTAAACTATGAACAATTAACAAACGACTATTTATCCAATAAATTAATCGAATTTAGAACCACTTATGAATACTCCATAGACGGCATAATTTGTATTGACGATAACTTACACGAACGTAAAAGCAAAAATCCCGAGCACGCTTTTGCTTTTAAAATGGTATTAACCGACCAAGTAATAGAAGCAAAAGTATTAGACGTGCTATGGTCAGTATCAAAAGATGGTCTAATAAAACCGCGCGTTCAATTTGAACCTGTAACAATTGGCGGCGTAACAATTACATATGCAACAGGTATTAATGCGCGATTTATAGTAGACAACAATATTGGATTAGGTGCATTAGTAAGTCTAACTAGAAGCGGAGATGTAATACCTAAAATTACATCAGTAATAGTCCCAGCACAAAAACCAATAATGCCCAGCACAACAGAATACGATTATATATGGAATTCTACAAATGTAGATATTATACTTAAAAATGTAAAGTCCGATCCGCGAGTTAATATAAAATCAATCACAAAATTCTTTAAAGACCTGGAAATTGAAGGCTTAGGCGAAAAAAATATTGAAAAAATTATAAATAGCGGCGCAAATACAATTCACAAAATAATAAATTTATCTTTGGAAGACCTAATGAATGTTGAAGGGTTCCAAAAAAAGATGGCAACAAAAATCAAAACATCTATGCAAAAACAACTCGACGAAGCAAGCATAGCAAAAATAGCTGCAGCATCTAATATATTTGGACGCGGTTTAGCTGAACGAACAATAAATGCAATCTTAAAAGCAGAGCCAACTATTTTAACATCGCAAGCATCTATAGAAGAAAAAATAAGCAAACTTAGTGCTATTGAAGGTGTTGGAGAAAAAACCGCAGCACAATTTGTAAAAGCAATACCCGAATTTATTGAATTCATAACACTAATTAAACCAGACTTTCAAACGCAAACAGAAGCAAAAGAAGCAAAACCAGAAGAAGCAAAAGAAACAAAAACAGAAGAAACAAAAGAAGCAAAACAAGACCACGCTTTAAAAAATAAAATAATAGTATTTTCAGATTTTGATAAAACATCAAAATATACAAAAAAAGAATTGGAAAAATTACTTGCTAAATTTGAACCAATTATTGAAACAAGTGTGAAAAAAACTACAAATATTTTAATAATAGGTGACAGCTTAAGCAGTTCAACAAAAGTCGAAACTGCAAAAAAAATCGGAACAATCGAAATAATAACATTAGATGATTTCTTAGAAAAATATGTAGATGCTACTGAAACTGAAGAGATTGCTAAAACTGAAGAGATTGCTAAAGATGCTAAAAAAGAGATTGCTAAAACTGAAGAGATTGCTAAAAAGATTAATATATATATTCTCGGATTAGAAGACGAAAAATATTTTGTTGGAACAACAACTAATAGTTCTTTTACATTAAAGTCATATTTAAATAATAATAAGGCAGCATGGACACAAAAATATAAACCATTAAGAGTAACAAGATTTATAGAAGATTGCTATGATTATGAAGAAGACATAGTTACATTAAACTTAATGAAAATATACGGAATTGCTAATGTTCGCGGAGGATCATATGCTAAAGTGAATTTAGATAAAACAACATTAGACATTATAAAACAAAAAATAAAATAAGCAACACAACACAACACAACATAAAATTGACTTATTTATAATTTTTTTATATTATTATTATTATTATTTAAAAACAATAATAATATAACAGCATAATGGTTTATATATATGTTCTCAAATTAGAACAAAATAAATATTATATTGGAAAAACTAACAATCCGCAATTTAGATTAGAAAATCACTGCACTGGTAATGGTTCTGCATGGACACAAAAATATAAACCGCTAAAAGTAATAAAACTTATACCTGATTGTAGTGATTATGATGAAGACAAATATACAAGACAATATATGGATAAATATGGAACTGCTAATGTTCGTGGAGGGGCATTTACTAAAGTAAATTTAGATAAATCAACATTGGACTTTTTACAACATATGAGTAATAGCACAAATAATAAATGTTTTACTTGTGGAGAGTCGGGACATTTTGCAAATGAGTGTGTTCAATGTGAAACTAGCGAAGGATGGGAAACATGTAGCGACGACGAATACGAAAAAGTTTGGGTATGCGAATATTGCGAAAAGGAATTTGATGAAGAAAGCAAATGCATATACCACGAAAAAAAATGTTCTTCAAAACATAGCAATAGCAATGACATTAATAATATTTCTTGCTATCGATGCGGAAGAAAAGGGCATTATTCTCCCTCTTGTTATGCAACAACACATATTAAAGGATATTACTTAAAATAAATTATTTATTATTTATATAACTACATGAGGCTTCTTGAATAGCCTCTTTTTTTTCAAAACCATTTTTGATTTTATTATACTCATTTAAAGTAAATTTGTTACTTTTGCTATTATAACTATAGTCTTCATAAATAATGGTACTTACAGACATCCCTAAGGTATAACTAATTGTAATAAGCTGATTATTACAATACTCAATAAGCTGATTATATTCATTTGTTAATTTAATTATTTCATATATAAAAGTCACGATTAAATTAACAGTCAAGCCCGACTTAAATTTAAAATATTCATTTAATTCGTTAAATCGCTCAATACCCACAACACTTAATAGCTCATATACATTTAACTTTTCAACATTCTTTTTTCGCTCATTGTCGTTCTTATAAATAGCATTAGCCAAATCCTCTTTTGACTTGCGATTTAAAATATATTGAACAGTTATTTCATCGTGGTTCAAAAATTGTCGAACTAATCGCCTGCAATTCTCTAAATCAACATTTGTAATGTGATTAATAACACGGTGAAGATTAGCCAATATATTATTTAAAATCGCAAAAATAGAGGTTTGTGAAAGAATATATTTAAACTCATCCATTAAAACCACATTAGACAGCACATCATCTAGATTAAAATCAACATATTTTCGAGTCGGTTTAGTCTTCAAATTTTGAATAAAATTTTTAATAACACTATTTGAAATCAAAAGCCCAACAAATTCATTGCTATTGCTAGCAGAACTAACGACAGACGAGGCTTTAGTTAAATGTGCTTGAATAAATTTTAAATTATGTATAGATAATAAACCACCGCATAATACATCGCCAGGGTTTCTAGGTGCTACACCGACAGCATTATTATTTTGCATATATTGATAAAAATGAGGATTATGAATAGCCCCATCAACAACAATTTTGCCAGTGTTCCAACTAAACGCTACTTTACATTCAGTACACCACATTTGATCACAACCAGAAATCTTAAAAATTCGCACACCACACTTAGGACAGCCTTTTGTTTCCTTCTTAATCATTTCGGCGCTCTTCAAATTATCTTCCTTACATAGGTGAAGGGCGTCTTCTTTGTTGTGCCCAATAACTTCAAAACAATCGGGACACACATATAATTTACATAACTCACATTTATAATGACTTGACAAATAACCTTTACAATCATCACCAGGACAAGGCATAATAAATTTCTTGCGCTCATCCTTTTCGGCATGCTCACCATTTCGAATACGAAAAATACGCATATTTTTCTCGCCAATTTTAATACGCATAGTATTAACCATTTTTCGCAAGTCCTCAAATTCATTCATCATTAAATGAAGCTCCTTTGTTTCTTCTTCGACAAGTTTTGTCCTTTCAACCAAAACCATTAATTCAGGCGTTCTACTAATCTCTCGTTCAGCTAGCAAATTTTTGCGATGCTTTTTATAATCATTGTCAATATAGCTTCTATTTAAACTCTCAACCAGAAATTTACTTGACCATTGATTTTTACAATTCATACAATGCGGGTCATTTGTTGTTCCAAGCAAATATGTTCTTACGCAAACTTTGCACGATTCGTAACCACAACCGGCATATTCGCAAACAACTCTATTATGAGTTGATTTATTGTATTTTTCACAACATACTCCGCAAGTATTACTATTGCTATTACTATTGCTATTACTATTGCTCATTTTAAATATATTAATTTTATAATTATAAATAATAAACATAAAAAAAAATTTCAATTTTATTCATTTATAAAACTATAAATCTATAAAACTATCAAACGAAACTACCATAGCGCAACTCTTTATATTTTCTTATATTCTCTTTATATTCAAATTTATAAACACTAATATTATTTTGTAATTTGGTCATATTATTATGAAGCAACGCCATTTCAGCATCAGTGTATAAATAAGGCCCCCCTACACGATGATAATAATATAGACATTCTTGTATATGCTTATTTACAATATTAGTAATATGATATAACATATTGTCATAATTGGGGTCAGTAATAATTATATATTTTATATATAATTTGTATAAATGCGCAATATGCAAAACGTGGTTATTAAATTGCGTTTTATTCATTGTTAAAATACGCGATTTATAATCGCCTAAAAACGTATTTACATTAGTCACAACAAATCCGGACATTATACTTTTAGGTGTTCCAAACATCGAAACAAACCTTTTACAGAGTATTGCTTTTATGCACTTATTTTTCCTAGCATTATAATAAGGTTGCTTCACATAAAATAAGATCTTTTGCTGAATATCGCAAGGCAGTCTAGCAAGCAACCTAACATATTTGCGCGCATTATAGCCTTTATATGCTTTTTGTATAGTTAAAGCATATGAAGAATAATGATAAGCATGAATATAGCAACACATCATTTTATTGCAAACAAAACTAAACGCTTTTTGGCATCTGCGACCTTTCAGCGTAATTGCTTGGCATCTAGCATTATAGCCCACCATATTAGTTCTTCGTAAAGTCTTTATGTTCTTTTTCTTATTCTTATAATGCTACAAACAAAAAAAAACTTAGAATTCAATTTTTTTCATTGATTTAGGACTTTTAAAATTATAATAATTACTTATATATAATATGGAAGATTATACTCATGAACAACACGTGCGTGAAAGAAATGCCAGAAGAAGACAAGCAACTATTACTCATCATATGTCAGAGCAACTTCGTATTGATAAGTATAAAAGAATGGTAAAAGCACTACGCGTACTGCATGCAAAACAAGAAGCAGAACGAGAAGCAGAACGGATAGAACGAGAGCGATTAGGATTACCACCGCTATTGCCACCACCACCAGTAGCAAAACCGACTAAAGAAAAAAAACCGCGAACAAAAAAAGAAGAAGCACCACCACCAAAACCATCGCGAACATCAAGTGCCCCAAGACAGAGAACTGAGTATACAAATGCAGAGCTTGAGAGAACTATGCGCGCATCAGCATATTTTGCACACGACAGGGTAGATAAATTGCAAGAAGATGCCTTAGCAAAGTTGGCAAAAGCACAAGCAGCAGCAACACAAGCAGCAGCTGCAGTAGTCGATGAAAGAAAAAGCTTGGCAAATGAATATACCGATAAAGTAGAAGAGACACTAAAGGCAAAATCAGAAGCAGCATATAGAGCGGAAGCAAGAGCTCAATCTCTAAAAGCAAGTGCTAGTAAATTTGATGGTGTAGTACAAAGAGCGCGTGCTAATTTCTCGGAAGAACTCACGAAATCTAGGAACAAAACATATGCAAATCATGAACGTAGAGAGAACATAAACTTTATAAGTAGGTGGGGAGGGCAAATATTTTCACTGGGGACAGATCGCAAGAATCAGGCATGGAATGCAAACTTAACAGAACTAGTTCAAAAATGGTCATACATAGCAAGAATAGGAAGGAATCTAGAGGATAGTGTTAAGCATATTAGTTTTGATAATATTAGTAATGACAATATAAAAGCTATATCAAATCTTTTAGGAAAGGCCCTACATATGCTAGAAAATACAAGTGGAGACAATGATGTGGAAGCTGATAAAATAACTGTCTTGATTAATGAAGCAAAAAGTATAAAATTAGCCTCAGATGAAGCACAAAAATTAGGAAATAAGGCAGGCTTTAAAAGAACAAAAAAACATAGAAAAAAGAGACGCAAAACTAGGAATAACAGAACTAATAAATTCGCCGCTCATAAGCATTAAGTCGCAATAGTTTATGATGACGCATTAAACCACATTCATTATATATACTATCTGGCATCTTAGAGTAAGTAACAAGCGGTGCAAGTCTAAACTCCGCAAAGTTTTTAATAGTTCGCAATTTGATTGCCTTGTCATTGCGATTAACTCTTTTAGCGCTCTTTAAATAGCACAATACTAAATATAAATTGTATTTTTGACATAACTTAAACCATAGCTGAATACACGCTTTTAAATAAACATAATTACTATTCTTCTTTTTCAAACTGTCGCTAAACGCCAATCGATTATAATAATACATTAAAATCTGCGAAACATTACCCAACACATTAGCCCAACCATTTCTCATATATTTGGTACGACTATAATGCGCGCCATACATAAACACTAAATGCTTATACAAATCTTCAATCACCTTGTCCTTAGCATTAGACCACACCGCAAAATCAGCGTTATACAGCGAATTTATTGAATATATTGAATTAGTAGAAATATATTCAATACTATAATGGGACAAATATACAAATACATTATATCTCTTTTTAGCATTAGCAAAATAAGCAACTATCACATTTGCAGCATTTACTTTCATAAACTCATGTATAAGCGCTACAACGTCGCCAGGTAACACTTTTAGCAAAAGCTTATAAGACATATGCACAAGTTATAAGTTATTAATTATAACTAGCTCAAGTATATCAATTTTTTTTACGTATAAAAAGTGAAAATTGAGAGTCTAGCCAAAAAACAAAATAAATAAAATATAGCAAGTTATTTAATTAAACTACAAAAATTTTTATAATAAAGGCCTTTAAATCATTTTCAAATATATTTATAACTATTTTCAAGTATATATATATAAAATTATATGTGTTGGAATGCAACCGTGTCATTAAATACATTTTTATTTAGTTTTTTTGCAGTAAACTTTGCATATTTTAATAATATAATCAACATTTATGAGTATTTATTCTTCTATTCATTTATTTCAATGCAGTTAATTGAATATTTTACTTGGAAGCATTTACATAATAAAAAAATAAATAGACTGCTATCACAGTCAGGAATGCTTTTAGTATTTATGCAACCACTATTCTTTATATTAATACCAAATAATGTAAAATTTAATATTAAAGCAACATTAATAACACTATATGTTATATTTTTAGTCTTTCTAGGTTATTTAATAAAATATGATTATTCAATGGTTAAAGCACCTAACGGCCATTTGGCTTGGAATTGGCTTAATGTGCCAGTATTCTATATTTTTATATGGCTAACATTTTTATTAGTAATATTGTTATATGCAAAAAAATATATTTTATTTGCTATAAATGCATTAATTTTTCTTGCAATTTATTATACTTATTATAAAACTAATACATGGGGGTCTTTATGGTGTTGGATAGCAAATGGATTAGCTGTATTATTAATAATACGAACATTTTATAACTCGAGCATACCAGATTATTTAGTAATTAATCCAATTATCAAATAACAAATAGTTATATATATTTTTATACTTAAAGAAACACCAACTCAAACAAAATCATAATGAACTATGCTCTTTAAATCATTTTTCAAATGCTTATAAAGCCGGCTTTTGATCATTAAAGCGGGATTTTTCTTCTCATAATTGCCAGCAATAACTTTCTTCATATTTTGAATATATATTTCTCCAAAAATCTCCGGATCAATGGACTTTTCAGCTGTCGCTTTCCACTCTACAAACAACGTTAATATTTTCTTGTCAAACGATTTTATGAATGCACGCAAATAAGTATCGTCCATAATTATCCATTGTAGTCCATCAAATATATATAGCACATTTTCTTTAGTATTAAAACATTTAATAGGTAGTAATATGCCTTTAACATTTAATGTGTCAATATATTCGCAAATAATATTAAAAATTCCGTCAACATAATCGTGCTTGAATATTTTCTGCAAATGGTCTTGCTGTAATACTAGATTAGCCATAAAATTCTTTATATTAGCGTCGCTTCTCAAAAAGTCATGCTTAAAATTTTCGTTTAAATAGTCTAATATATTTATCTTATTTTTAACAACACTTACATATTTTTTCAATTCATTATATTCTAACTCCAGTTTATCATATTTATTATGTAACATTATTACCATAGTAAATAAATTTTGTATATTTACATCACGTGACAAGCTTTCTAATGTTAAACTTTCTGTTTCTGAAACTAATGGATCAGATTTATATTGCTTAGTCGCATATTTACATTTTATTAAGTGATTATTATACGCACTTTTGCGAATATAATTTTTATTGCAATAACTACAATTATATAAGCCATTAGTCTCTCTGCCCATATTCATAGCAAAGTCTTGCTAATTAGCTTAACACTTAATAATTACTCAATTTTTTAAATATAAATATATACAAAGTAAAGAAAAAAATAAAAATATAGTTTTATAATAATATGCCTATTCCCGACACTAAATACAATTATAGTTTTAGTAAATTAAAACGCGACATATGCAACAATTCATTTGTATATAGCTATCATATACTAACTTGCGACATAAGCGATACTCTTGTTCGCAATAGCTCATCACAAACCAACAATATATATTTAACGTCTAAGGCTGCTTTTTTAATACATCCCTTTTCCAATGTGTCTAATTGTAACACTCAATTTTCGAGCAACAACAATTTAGCTTTCAAATATAAAAAACCATTAACCAGCCTAATAAATGATCTAACCTCTCACAACGCAATTCAAATACAAAAAGCAATACAAGACCAATTACATACATCGAGTTCCAATTATACACAAGTATTAAGTTCTTTAGCTGTTTCGCAAGCTATTAACAAGCCAAATACTAAAGCGTGGCATAATGCTAGCGACCGATCACATAAAAAAACAGGTGCAAATTACGGAGTTGATATTAAACATAATTCATACGACAGATATTTAGCAAAAAAGAAATCGACCACATTAAAAACGCAATCCAGCCAACAAATCCCCTTACAAGGCAATAAAACAAAATATTATTCGCTAATTACTCAAAATAATAATTGCATTACTAATTGCTAAAAATATTTAACTATTTAACTATAAAAATATTCTAATGTATATCTAAAAACATAGCATGCCACTTATGAAAATGAACCTACAAACACAACGCGATGTAATAACTAATCAGTCAATTTATATTCAGAGCCGTTTAGGAACACAATACCAAGCACAGCCTATGCTACGTTTAGGAACAACTGCTAATAGAAATTTCTTACCTCTATTTATTCAAGGAAATAAATCTTGTAAGTCGTGCGGCGGTAAGTGAAACGACAAAAAGTGAAACGACAAAAAGTGAAACGACAAAAAGTGAAACGATAAAAAGTGAAACGACAAAAATAAATTTATTAAAATTGATATAAATATTATTTATTGTTCTAAATCATAAATAATATTTAATATGACCACTAACACAGACTATCGCGTAATGCAAATGGCAAAAGTTCAAAGCGAAGGCCTAGAATTATTTAAGAGAAAAAATAGTGACTATGGAGATGCATTTGCTAGCTATGGAGTAATTGGCGTATTAGTTCGAATGGGTGACAAGATTTTACGCGCACAATCAATCACAAATAGCTCAATTGCTCTTGTAAATAGCGAAACGCTAAGAGATACACTAATTGACCTACATAATTATTCAGCAATGGCTATTATGTTATTAGATGAAGATGATATAAAAAAAATGACACAGCAACTAGACATCCTAATGCATCGCCACCAAGACCTAGACCTAGACCTAGACGTAACAACTAGACATCCTAACCCGCCCCCCCCAACACCAAGACAAGCAACAACACCAAAATGGTAATATAAAATCTTAAATTAAAAACACAAACCACAATAATACCTTATTTTTGCTATTAAATAATAAAACCAAACTTGCCAAAACCAAAAATCTTTAACCATAAATGTGTCGACTTCTTTATATCCTTTTTTTTCATAATATGTCTTAACTCCTTCACCGCTAATTACCACAATCCCACAAAGCCCGTTTTCCATAGCTACTATTTCAGCATAATTAAGCAGTCCCGACCCAATACCGCTATGTTGGCAGCCATTTTTTGCAATACTATTAACCGCCACAGTGTCGCCATATACGTGCAATTCGCGAATAAGCCCACGACCCCTAAGAATATCAAAAATGATTTTATTATTTTTTTGGTCAACGCAACGCAATCTAATAAAACCAAATAACGCTTTTTTATCCACGCTTTCATATGCAATAAAATAATCGTCACCGCAATTGCCCCTATATTTATAACAATTGTAAGCCCCTGGCTTATTATAATACGACGCATTACGACCAATTTCGCGCGCTCGAATATCTTTAGAACACACTCCGTCGCCTTGCAACATAGCATCAATAATTTGACGCATATTGCCTATATTATTTCCACCTTCAACATATACTCCACACGGAATATCACGAATAACGCGCGGAAGCCTAATCCAGTTAGGACAAGTTTCCATAGCATAGCGCACAACATCAATAAGCATTTTAGGGTCTTTGTCAAAATACGGAATATATTTTCCTTCAGCGTGCCATTTTTGAATAACCGTCCACGGCACAGTTTGACACGGATAAACCTTCATTTGGTCAGGACACACAACACTATACACATAATCAAACATAGCTTTATCAATTTCCACACTTGCACCAGGTAAATCAGGCATAATGTGGATGTCTACCTTAAAACAATTATCTTTCAAATAACGCAATGCTTCTAGTAACTGCTCAACACTATGACCGCGATTAATCTTTTTTAAAATAGCATTGTCCACGTGTTGCGCTCCTAGCTGAATACGTGTAACACCCCAGCGCCTAAATCGCCACAACCATTCATCGTCTAATGCGTCGGGTCGCGTTTCAATACAAATGCCAATAATATGAACTCGGGCAGTCTTATTTATTTTAATTTCTTCTTCTACAGACAGCGGACACCGCACAGCCTCTAATAAACTAATATCCAGCTTATCATTTATGCAAGTATCATAATTTATATATAGCTTACGCAAGTCAAAATAAATATTTGCTACATAAAATATGTCCCTATGAAAGCGCTCCAAATAACCAACAGGATATTCAGTATATGTTCCGCCTTCAATAATAATTTCTAACTTATCAATTACGTGACCATTATTAAAATATGTGTCAAGCCTGCTCAGCATTTGGCCAATTGCCTTAAATTTTTGCTGATTTGCTCGTAATACGGCGGGTTCATAATATAAATAGCTTCGTGGTTGTGCTTGCCAATTATTGCCTTCGTGTGCGGGTTCATTAGGACAATAATAGCAATTATGCTTACAACTAAATTTTTGTCCATCAGGAAATGGCGCAGTAAGCAGTGTAATACTTGTAATACCTGAAATATTACGCATAGGTTTTTTTCGTAAAAGCAATTTTAATAAATCAAAATGCGGTCTTAAAGAAGGATCAAAATCCGAAACATCTACAAGATTATTAAACACGTTTAGCAAAATAGATTTTTTGATATTTACTATTTTAGATAATCGAGTTTCTTTATTAAACACTCGCTCAAATTGCTTATACAATTCTTGACTATTTGCCATAGTTAAATAGTCAGGATTAGCAGCCAGCCATGATAATAGATTTTCAAAAATGATTTTACATTTTTTAATGTCTAATGTTGAAATATCAATATTGTTAAGGTCATTGGAACCAATCGCGTTTTTATTAACCAAATAGTCCTCAATATTTGCAGTCATTTGCAAGATTATATCACTAATTCAATAGCATTTATAGCATTTTATTATCAATTT
>Ga0114958_10002440_pt1 | contig 13927 bp, 12 predicted proteins | sample C_130208_EF_Meta_FD_89577 | JGI IMG/M metagenome (GOLD analysis project Ga0114958, IMG submission 89577) | Freshwater microbial communities from Lake Croche, Canada to study carbon cycling - C_130208_EF_MetaG | ecosystem: Environmental > Aquatic > Freshwater > Lake | place: Lake Croche, Canada... | reverse complement strand
CGCTTCAGGGTATTCACCTCTGATATAGATGACGCCCGTTTCTGCGCCTATAACATAACCTGCTATCATCATGCCCATGATAACGCTATGCGGTCGTTGCTCAAGTAAATAGCGATCGCTGTAAGCTCCAGGGTCTCCTTCATCTGCATTACAAACCACAAATTTGGTCTCGTTGACTTCGTTTTTACAAGCTTCTAATTTGAATGACATCGGGAAACCTGCACCACCTCGTCCTCTAACTCCTGCTATTTTTATTTCGTCTAACAACGCTTCTCTTGATTTATTTAACGCAGCTAGCAATGTCTGATAATAAGTAGGAATAGCAGGATAGCTCGCTGTCAACACTGCTGTGCCGAAATGGTTAACATGATACGTGTCATTCGGTGTCAGTTTATCTGTTTCCTTTTGCAACACAACCGCCGCTAGATGATTAATTGCATTGCCACTATAGTTGACACCATCAATATGAAAAGCACTGTTTTCATGACACCTTCCTAGGCAACACATATCGCCTATTTCTTCTTCCTTATAATGCTGCTTTAATTTTTCATGAACATCAGGTTGAGTGCCAGCACATAAACAAGCGCTGCCATTGCATACATATACTTTTTTGCCTTTGTTTTCTTCACGGGTAAAATCATAAAAGGAGGCACTTCCATAGGTATTCGCTTTGCCAATCAGAAACTCATTTGCGAGTTCTTCGAGTTGCGCAGTTGATAGTGAACCGGTTTCTTTTGCAAGTAGCCCGATTTGTTCGAAAAGATTTTGGTCTAAGCCCTTACGACCCGATAATTCACTAATATTTATTGACATAAAAAAAATGTTCTCTCAAATGTAAATAAAAAAACCGAAACCGTTTGACCTACCAAAAGAAGCGCAACGCATCAGTATCAACGTAAGCATCAATACATCTTCTTCTCAATTAATTGAAGACAATTCGCTCTCCATTTGAATAGATTGTAAATCGACTTCCTCTGCAAAATGCCAATAAGGTGATTCCATGTTGTTTGCAATAATCAACCGCCATACTAGACGGCGCCGAAACAGAACACAAAATAGGAATGCCCGCCTTATGCGCCTTACTCACTATTTCGTAAGACACTCGACCACTCACTAACATAACTTTTGCTTCATGCAATCGATGCTGTAGTAACAAACTGCCAATTACTTTATCCACTGCATTATGACGGCCAATATCCTCTTTACAATCAAGCAGTATGCCATCAATCGTGCATAATGCTGAGGCGTGGCAACCACCTGTTTTAGCAAAATCGTGTTGGCAACTTGCCATTTGTTCAAACATCACTTCAATCAGCGATGAAGATAAGGTCTCTTGTTGCTCAATGAGACCATGCAGAGTAAGATCCATCTCATATTTTCCACACATACCGCAACTGCTTACAGAGAGCAAATTGCGTCGTTGATTAATACCCTGCTGCAATGCAGATGCAGGAATAAGAACATTCACTTTTGTAACAATCCCATGTTGATTTTTTTCGGTGATATTAAAATCAGGATGTAGATCACGGTTCATATACACATCTTCGGATAGCAAGATACCTCTCGTGAGTTGCTCTTCAAAACCTGGTGTGCGCATTGTGATCGTATATGAATTTCCGTTGACAGAAATACTTAGCATTTCCTCTACGCATAGCATATCAGAGACCTCGTTTGCGAGATGACCTTCGACTTTTGTTACGGAAAATTTTTTAGTTGCTTGCACGATCTGATGATGTTGTGATTATACTTTACGTCCAATGACGCCTTAGCTTAAGCCGCTAATTTTGCCGTTGTTATCGATATCCATATGCTCTGATGCGGGTATAGCAGGTAATCCTGGCATACGCATCATATCACCAAGTATAGGGATAATGAATCCTGCACCGGCAGCGAATTCAAATTCACGCACATTGACGATAAATCCTCTAGGTCGGCCAATGACAGTCTCCTTATCTGATAGCGATTTTTGTGTCTTAGCCATACATACAGGTAAGTTAGTATAGCCAAGTTCGTTGATCATTTTTAATTGGGTGCGTGCAAGAGAGGAATATTCGACTCCGTCGGCACCATAAATTTCAGTAGCAATGCAGTTAATTTTATCTTCCACAGAAAGCGTCCAATCGTATAATGGTTTGAAATGATTGATACCACTTTCAATAACATCAATGACAGCTTGCGCTAACTCCTCGGTACCATCACCACCTTTTGCAAATCCATACGACACAACGGCTTTGACACCAAGTTGAGCACATTGGGTTTGTACATAGTCAATTTCTTCGGCAGAATCGGCAGGGAAATAATTAATCGCTACCACAGGTGTGATGCCAAATTTTTTACAATTTTCGATATGCTTTTCAAGATTCTGAAAACCCTTCATCACCTTTTCGATACTGACGGTATTGTATTCATCTTTTTTAGCACCGCCATGATGTCGTAAGGCCCTGATGGTAGCCACAAGTACAATAGCATCTGGTGCAAGTTTCCCATAACCGCATTTGATATTCATGAATTTTTCGGCACCCAAATCTGCGCCAAATCCAGCTTCTGTAACAACATAGTCGCCAAGCGACAAGCCCATTTTGGTGGCTAATATCGTATTCGTTCCTTGTGCAATATTAGCAAATGGTCCACCGTGTAAGATGGCTGGATTACCTTCCAATGTCTGCACAAGATTTGGTTTGATAGCATCTTTCAACAAGAGCGCCATCGCACCTTCCGCCTTAAGATCACGAGCGAATATTGGTTTCTTATCAAATGTAAAACCAATAAAAATATTCCCTAATCTTGTTTTTAGATCATCCATATCTTTTGACATACATAGAATCGCCATCACTTCAGAAGCCGGTGTGATATTAAAACCATCTTCACGTGGAATACCATTGGCTGTGCCGCCAATGCCAATAATAATATGTCGTAACGCTCTATCATTCATATCCATCACACGCTTCCATTTGATGGTACGCGGATCGATATTGAGATTGAACTGTTTGCTTTGCAGATTATTATCAATGAGGGCCGACAATAAATTATTCGCTTTCTCAATGGCTGCAAAATCACCAGTGAAATGAAGATTAATATCCTCCATCGGAATCACCTGCGAGTAACCACCACCAGCTGCGCCGCCTTTCATCCCGAACACAGGTCCGAGAGAGGGTTCACGTAAAACAACAATAGCCTTCTTCCCAATCTTGTTTAATCCTTCATTCAAACCAATCGACACGGTGGTCTTTCCTTCTCCGGCAGGTGTTGGATTGACAGCAGAGACCAAAATCAATTTTGCCTTCTTGATTTTTTCTTCATCAATCAGTTCAAGTGGAAGCTTCGCTTTATTTTTTCCATAATAGTATAAATCATCGCTCGAAATGCCGATTTTATCAGCAATATCCTTGATATGTTTGATGGGTGCGTTTTGGGCAATTTCTAAATCTGACGGGAACGACATATTTTTTTATTTTAAGAAGTTATACATACTTCAAGTGTGCATTGAAGTCTTATAAGTAATCCATAAATGTAGATTTAAATTTGATATTATTCGCATCGCCTTGCATTTTCATCGATGAAAACCAGGCGAGTATGTCCTATGACTTCGCTCATTCTTTAGTACATTTGCTACTCATGAGTATCCCTTATTTTTACGAACCTTTTTCGGATGTTTCGCACATCGTTCTTTCCGAAAACTCGATGCACCATGCATTGCATGTACTTCGTATGAAAACTGGATCTGAACTGTATGTAACAAACGGCCGAGGCGAGGCTGTTAAATGTCGCATTATTGGCACATCAAAAAAAGATTGTCATATCGAAGTGATCGAATCGCATACAGCAGGCAGCAAACAACAAGCATCCAAACTGCATATCGCTATTTCGTTCACAAAAAATCCGGCACGAATAGAATGGTTTCTCGAAAAAGCAACCGAGATAGGCATCCAAACCATCACCCCGTTGATTACAAAGCGAAGTGAAAAAATTCATTTCAAAAAAGAACGCTTTGAAAAAATCATGGTGTCAGCAATGCTTCAGTCGCAACAAACCTTTTTGCCAACCTTACACGAAGCAACCTTGTTAGAAGATGTGATCAAAGGAACAGAACAAGTGAAGTGCATTGCGCATTGCGAAGAAGACAAGGTACGTATACAACTGAAGGATAGTATTCAACCTCAAAAAGATACGTTAATTCTCATTGGCCCTGAAGGTGATTTTACATCAGAAGAAATACATTTGTGCCTTCAACAACAATGCAAACCTGTATCGTTGGGCGTAAATAGGCTCAGAACCGAAACGGCAGGATTATTTGCTTGTGTGGTTTTTAATGCACAAATTGCAACAATATGAATTATTTGACACGGGTAAAAGTCCTTCTTGTTTTTTTATTAATCAATGGCATTTTGCCATCATTGTCGGCTCAAAAAATGAAACTAGGATTACTAGTGTATGGAGGTGGCGGCGACTGGTATGCCAATCCAACTTCGTTGAAAAACCTTGCGCGTTTTTGCAATACGAATTTAGGCACTTCGCTCGAAACGCAAGAAGGTCAAGTAGAAGCAGGCAGTCGCGAGTTGTTAAATTATCCGATTGTTTTTGCAACAGGGCATGGGCGTATCATGTTCAATGATATGGAAGCGCAAAATCTTCGCACGTATCTGACTGGTGGTGGCTTTTTGCATGTCGATGATAATTATGGATTAGACAAATATATACGTCCTGCCATGAAGAAGGTATTTCCCGAACTCGATTTTGTAGAGCTTCCTTTTTCGCATCCCATTTATCATCAGAAATATGATTTTGCCAATGGGCTGCCTAAGATTCATGAACACGATGGCAAGCAACCTAAAGGTTGGGGATTGATTTATCAAGGTCGCGTTGTTTGTTTTTATAGTTATGAAACCGATTTGAATGATGGTTGGGAAGACCCTGAAGTGCATAAGGACCCTGAAGAAAAAAGACAACAAGCATTACGTATGGGTAGCAATATTGTGCAATATGCCTTCATGAATTTATAATTTGCCTACCTTTTGTATCTTGAATGTAATTATTTTTGAACACGCTCGTCTTCAGTACTTCAATTCTAAAAAAAAACAAGATGAAATCTACAAGTGTATTTTTTCTGGCTATCATTCTACTATTCACAATAGCATGCAGACAGCCGAAGCCACCTGTTATACCAACCCAATCTACTGGCAATGTCACCATACAATTCGTGAATCAGGTAGGCGGAGCTGATATCGTTCAAGGGCAACTTGCCTATACAAATGCATCTGGAAATAAATACAGTGTTGATCTGCTAAAATACTATGTCAGTAATGTTATCTTAGTTAAGGATGACGGCACAGAATGCAAGTTGAACAATTATGATCTCATAAATGCATTTGATACAAGTTACTCTACTGTACTTGCGTTGAATGTCCCGAATGGGAACTATCAGTCGATGAAATTTATGTTGGGAATTGATAGCGCGCGCAATCAGACTGAGGCTCAAGAAGGCGATTTAGATCCATCCCATAACATGAGTTGGAACTGGAACACGGGTTATATCTTTTTCAAACACGAAGGAACGTATAAAAATGCTAACGATTCAAACAAGGTCTTGCAGTATCATCTAGGAAGAAATATCGCGCTTGCTAAGCTAGAGATTCCAATTGCATTGATAGTTTCTGGAACGACTAAAAAAATGAACATTCTTTTTGATTTGAACAAGATGTATGATTCCCCACTCATCAATTTTAATACCGATGATATCCGCATGTCCACCGCGGCCGCTGATTCAATATGGATAAGAAATATGGTGGCCAATACACAGAATGCATTTACATTTAAAAATGTCGAATGATTCTGCAGTCAACATGATGACAATGCTCATTTTAATTATTAATAATACAATATGAAAAATACAATTTTAATACTCGCTATTTTCCTTGCTGCCTGCTCTTCCAACATGAAGCATGAAGAACCTACTTACGTGCCAGTCAATTTACCAAAAGAATCGCAGCCTGCCATCGCTGGATATTATTGCCCAATGAAATGTGAAGGCGAAAAGGTCTATGATAATGATCAAAAACCTTGCCCCGTATGCAATATGAAAATGGTTCATACAAAATAGATTGTAACTATAGGCAAACCGCATCTTCATCTACCGAATTCAAAAGTTTCAGTCTACTTTTACACGCTTAAAAAAATTATATGCGAATTACAATCCTATTATGTATGTTCTCTTACTTTCTATCACCTAAACCTTTAGACGCGCAAACAAAGACGGTCTATGATATCAACATCGAAGCGCTTGACGGAGGCTCTATCAACCTTGGAAATTTCAAAGGGAAGAAAATCCTGATTGTCAACACGGCTTCTAAATGTGGTTATACGCCTCAATATGAAGGACTAGAAAAATTATATGAAAAATATAAGGGCAAGTTGGTGATTGTGGGTTTCCCTTCCAATGATTTTCTTTTTCAAGAGCCTGGCGACGCCAAAAAAATTCGAGAATTTTGTACAAAAAATTATGGCGTGACATTTCCAATGGCTGCTAAGATAGAAGTAAAGGGCAAAAACATGCATCCGCTGTATGTTTGGCTAACTCAAAAAAAATACAATCAGTACAGCGATAATACTGTGAAATGGAATTTTCAAAAATACCTGATTGATGAAAAAGGAAATCTCATCAATATGTTCGCTCCTGGAGTGGACCCGATGAGCGATGACATCATCAACGCCATTGAAAAATAACGTGTAGTATGCCGTAAGTTGCATGACAAAACCGTATCGTCTATAATCAAACTACTTTTACATTTATGCAATTACGCGATTTATATAAGAAAGCCCAGCATGTTGAATTTCTATCGGCCGAAGAAGGTGTTTTTTTATTTGAACAAGCGCCGCTTGCCGAATTGATGCAAGTAGCGAATGAACTTCGCAACATACAGGTACCTCATGGAAAAGTGACCTGGCAGATTGATCGTAATGTTAATACAACAAATGTTTGTATTGCCAACTGCAAATTTTGTAATTTCTATCGCGTACCAGGTCATCCAGAGTCTTATATAACAGACATTGAAACTTATAAACGAAAGATTGAGGAGACCATCCGGTGGGGCGGCGATCAATTGTTGTTGCAAGGCGGACATCATCCTGAACTGGGTTTAAGTTTTTATGTCGATTTATTTAAGGAACTGAAATCACTTTACCCTTCTATCAAGCTTCATACATTAGGCCCACCTGAAGTCGCGCATATTACCAAAATCGAAAAAAGCACACACACGAAAGTCTTACAGGCACTGAAAGATGCCGGGATGGATAGCTTACCGGGCGCAGGCGCTGAGATATTGAACGATCGTGTACGACGTCTAATTTCTAAAGGAAAATGTGGTGCACAAGAATGGCTTGATGTCATGCGAGCTGCCCATCAGCTCGATATTACCAGTTCGGCTACGATGATGTTTGGCCATGTCGAAACAATCCTTGAGCGTTTTGAACATTTAGTTTCAATTAGAGACGTACAAAGCGAAAAGCCCGTTGAATCGAATGGTTTTCTTGCCTTCATTCCATGGACATTTCAGGATGTAGACACTATACTAGCAAAAATACGTCGCGCTAAAAATGATACAACTGGTGAAGAATATATTCGCATGATTGCTTTAAGCAGAATGATGTTGCCAAATATTAAAAACATTCAAGCTTCTTGGTTGACAGTCGGTAAAGAAATTGCACAGACTTCGTTATATGCAGGCGCCAATGATTTTGGTAGTATTATGCTCGAAGAAAATGTCGTAAGTGCTGCAGGTGCTCCCCATCGATTTACCTACAAGAGCATACAGGATGCTATTCGTCAGGCTGGCTTTGAACCGCAACTCCGCACACAACAATATACCTTCAGAGATTTACCTAACATGATAGAAGAACAAACGATTGATTATTAGCCTAATCCTCAAACAAGCGAGGTGTAATCTTAGTGATCCGATTTTCTATAGGCTTTCAGAAAAAGTGCACCTAAATTTTTATAAGGAGGTACATAATCATTAAATCGATCCTTATACTCTCCGCTGTTAAATTGCTTTGAAAGCTGCGCCCACATTTCAATCCAGTCGATATCTTTTCCTTCTAAAAGTCGTTGATTGAATGCACGTATAATAGCGCCATTGATCACACCAGTACCGATTTGTTTGGTTGAAACGATTTGTGCATCTTCCGATGCGTTGAGCACAGACGCTAAATTCTGATAGGCGCCGCATGCCCCTAAAATGACGACTTTGTGTCGATAATTAAGATGCTCGAGTGTGCTTGATAAATGGTAGCTATGTCCGCGATGTATGATAATAGTAGGACGAATCGACATTGAATCCAAGTAATCTTGCAAAGCGTTTTGAGCCATTTCATCGTCGGGCATATCCAATGGTTTATTGGCAAAAATAACCACAGGCTTTCCTTTAATCGAACTGATGGTCACCCATTTTTCATCCCGTTTTACTTTCCATTCTGTCGGAGAAAATCCGTTCACATAACTATTAAATACACCCTTTCCATCTTCATCGCCAAAAAAGAAAACTTGTTGATACACGATACCGCTATCATTGATCAATTGCGTATAGGGCATCACGGTAATTGGCGGCACGCCATATTTTTGTGTCATCGAATCATTGCTTGCTGTCAGCATCGTATACAAGATATCGTATATTCTAAATCCCCGCATATTTTTACTACTGCTATCCTCCAATCGGTTGATTCTAATTTCTTCTTGAATATTACTCAACAGCAGACTGTCTTGAATGCTACCGAAAGAATTGGCCACATCGGTAGCGCCTTCCAAATCTTGTTCGGTAGTATGATCCAATCCTTTAACGAATGAACGCATAAGGGTGTTCTTGTCGTCTGTTTTCATCGTAGACAGAAATGTCGACAGCGTATTATAATTTGCACAAAGTCTGATAAAGGTTCTAAATTTATCATTACCTACATCCTTAAGAAATACATCACCTGATTTCGGTTTCATTCGCGCAAGTAGCCGATTGAAGCAACCCAAAAAACTGCTGGTATAGAGATCATCACTTCCAAATACAATGACGTAATAAAGTTCGGTTGCACTCAGTTTATCCACCGATTTAAACCTCACGGCATCAGCCGATTCATGTAGTTCATTCATCGAATTGACATAACGAGAGGCCACGTGAACAAACTCCTTATCGAATGATTTACGCAAATCGCCCGTGAAATTCAATTGGCGCAAAACTACTAGGTTAGAAAAATATGTGTCTTCATTCTCCGTAATGTTATTGATATCAGACAAGGTCATTGTTCGTTTCAGATATTGATCAATAAAAAATATTGCTTTCAGCGGCGAGGTGCAACTATCGGCGATCACTACGATTGCCTTAACGTACGGATCTTTATTTCGTCGAACAATATCTCGTTCAACCGCTGTTGAAGTTGCATAATTCAAAATAACTTTCGGATTTTTTGGCGCTGATTTTGCCACAACAATATCAGCGGCTGTTTCCACCTTAAAGGTTTTTAACTTTTTGATGAAATTCATGTCAGGATATTTATCCATCATACCCGACATCATTACATTCATCGCATCCTTATCGGTTTCGAAAAGTGGCGATATAACATACATAGATTGGGAGATATGATCCTTCACATAATTGGCAAGATTGCGGTTATGTATACCTCGTAATACCTGATACGTATTTTCAAACAAGATGACATAATAGGCGATGTCGACATAGCTATCGTTCATATCGGCATTAAACGTCTTGAGGTTTTCGATGATACGACCAAGATATCTTCGCTTAATCATATCATCTGTTTCATTATTCTCGATGTACGCTACGGCCATTCCTACCTTTTTAAAAAGTGCAATAGATAATGCATTCGACTTACTCGTATCTTCATCGATATCCAAGCGTTTGTCTATGACACCGTCTGATACATCGGCTTTTTTCTGCTCGCGTTCTATCATCAAGAGTAATTGTCGGCGCCCATTTGTGATAGCAGCCTTATTGAGAATAGAGTCTGTCATCACTTCACCACTCTTCGATTGAGCTCTTGATATGACTGAAATAAATAGCAGCAGAAGAAGAAGATAAAATTGTTTCATTCAGATTGTTATGGAGTAAAAGTAATTAGAAATAGTGAAAAAGACCCGAGATGCAGGATGAGAGTCATTGAGAAATAGCATCGAATGTGTGTGTTGCAGTGCGCGAGCATTGAGGATATTTCTAATTAAATTTTCATTTATAAATAGTTTTTCCTTAATTTGTTCTAAAATAGAGCGAAATGAAAAAGTTTTTTGTACTGTTGATGCTATCCTTTGTTCTCTTTACGCAGAGCAAGGCGCAATTTTTCAGTATTCCGGGATGGGATTACAATTGGGACCAAAAAGCGCATGAGAAGGGACAGATTCATTTTTCATATGGTTATGGACAACCACGATTGGATAAAAAACTCTTTAGTTATCAGAAAGACTCCACCGATTTTCGTGTGGTAGGTATTGGCCCATTTTTTTGGAAAGCTGAATTAGGTTTATCTCGAAAACTCAGTGTATTGTTGTCTGCGTCGTATATTCTTTACAAAGCCGATTGGACAGGTCAACGGTATGACGCATACAAAAAGATAGATTTGCCTTACAAATATGGCACCAAATTACATGACATCTCAGCGAACCTCCGCTTGAATTATCATTTATATGTCGACAAGCAATGGGATATCTATATCGGTGGTGGTGCAGGCTACAATTATTTCAGCAGTAAAGATTTTACGACCTACACACCTGATTCATTGTATAAATCACAATTTAAATTACCATATCCTGTTTCATATGAGATGTCATTCGGGATTCGTTATTATTTCCTAACAAGAACCGCAATATACTTGGAGGCAGGTATGGGCAAGTCGCTTGCGCAGGCCGGATTTGTATTTAAGTTCAGGCATAGGAAAAGAGGATAGTTTTATTATATTTGCAAAAATTTTATCGAAATGAGCGGGACATTATTATCAATTTATGAAATAGGCAATTTTATCGGATATTGGGGTTGTATCATCTACATCCTTGTGATGGCCGTGGCCTGCGTGTTCGTGATGAAAAAGTATCTGAAAGAGGATTAATCCGTTTCTTTTCAATTAAATCGTCAGGAAATTTCATCTGTTTTAGTCAGACGAAAAATGCATTGACGTTCAATCTATCATTTTATGGGTTCCACACTGAAAGATATTGCAAGTCTACGTGAAGATTATTCGCTGTCTTCGTTGTTAGAGCGTGATGTGCATAGCAACCCTATCGAGCAGTTTAAAGTATGGTTTCATGAAGCTGTTATGGCTGAAATTGAGGATGTCAATGCAATGACACTATCAACCTTGGATGAAAATGCCAAACCACATTCACGCATTGTATTGCTTAAAGGAATAGAAGAAAATCAAGTTGTTTTTTTTACGAATTATCAAAGCCACAAAGGAATAGAAATAAGCCAAAACCCGCATGTTTCTATTGTGTTCCATTGGAAAGAATTGCAACGACAAGTGCGAATAGAAGGTATAGCAGCGAAAATTAGCGATGCGGAATCAACCCACTACTTTAATTCTCGTCCTAAGGAAAGTCAGCTTGGCGCTTGGGCATCTGCGCAAAGTGAAGTATTGTCGAGCCGTGAAGAACTTGAGGCACGCTTTAACAACTTACAAGAAACCTATAAGGATATCGAAGTACCTAAACCACCGCATTGGGGCGGTTATGCTGTCAAACCAACCCTGATGGAATTTTGGCAAGGGAGAAGCAGCCGTCTTCATGATAGGTTGTGTTATACCTTAGTTCAAGATGCTCATTGGGAAATGAAGCGCCTGAATCCATAAGCAATTTTCAAACTTGATTTTATTGCTTGCATCTAAAAATCAATTATCAATCGCATAGGTAAGATAGATTGGCAACGGACTATTCATCATTTATCTAAAAAAACTTCCTCGATTTCAGTTTAGGTATTACTTTCGATGTATGAAAAAAATACTTCTATCCTTAGCGGTCGTTTTTATGGCCGGTTACCAACTTGAGGCACAAGATAATCTTGTGAATTCTCTTAAAGCGAATCAATCAGATAGTGCCAAACTAAAATTCCAGTTTACATCAGTGATCAATCTTGAAAATTCACCTGTGAAAAGTCAGGGAAGTTCGGGTACCTGTTGGAGTTACTCGGGCAATTCGTTTCTTGAAAGTGAGATGATGCGTAACGGGAAAAAATTTGTCGATATATCAGAAATTTATACGGCCCGTTGTGCCTATATCGAGCGAGCAATTATGTATGTGCGTATGCACGGAAATGTAGGTTGGGGCGACGGTGCCGAACTGCATGATGTCATAAATACGTATAAGAAATACGGTGCTGTGCCTTACGAGGTTTATACTGGTTTAAATTATGGCACCTCAAAGAATAAATTCGGCGAGATGCAAGCCGCATTAGAAGGAATGTTAAAAGGAATTATTGAAAATAAAAATGGTAAGCTGACAAAAAACTGGCTACCTGCTTTTACGGCAGCTTTAGATGCGTATTTAGGTAAGGCGCCTGAAACATTTACCTATAATGGAAAAGAATATACACCGCAAACATTTGCAAAGGAAGTTGTTGGTATTCAACCTGATCAGTATATCGAGATGTCATCATTTACATTTGCGCCTTATTATGAACCAACACTGCTGATGGTGCCCGATAACTGGAGTTTGCAAAGTGTCTACAATTTGCCATTGGATGAAATGACAGAGGTCGTGGATCATGCGCTTGAAAATGGATACACGGTTGCATGGGCTACCGATGTTAGTGAGAAAAATTTTAGTTGGAAAAATGGCGTCGCGATTGTTCCTGAAAAAGACATTGAGGAGATGGATGCGGATGAAATAAAGAAAATGTTTGATGGACCACAGAAAGAGCGCGAAATTACCGCACAGTTACGCGAAGACGCCTTTGATAATTATACCACAACGGATGATCATGGTATGCATATCGTTGGATTAGCCAAAGACCAAAATGGCAAAGAATACTATATGGTCAAGAACAGCTGGGGCGATAAGAACGATTACAAAGGTTACTTGTATGTATCGAAGGCTTTCTTTAAATACAAAACCACAGCCATTCTTGTAAACCAAGGAGGTATTCCAGGTAGTACGATGAGGAAATTAAAATAAAAGAAAAAAGACCAGGAAGTTAGCTACGTTAAATTCGAAATATTGCTAGCCTATTCGTTCGTATATAATAGCAGCACCCTGACCTACTCCGATGCACATCGTTGCCAATCCGTATTTGACATTTCGTCGTTTCATTTCGTGCAATAAGGTGGTTGAAATTCGAACACCGCTGCAGCCAAGTGGATGTCCTAGTGCAATAGCACCTCCATTGACATTGACTCGGGAAGGATCTACGCCAAGCTCTTGCATACACGCAATACTTTGTGATGCAAAGGCTTCATTCAATTCAATTAGACCGATATCTTCGATAGATAGACCGGCACGTTGTAGCGCTTTTTTTGTGGCAGGCACTGGACCAATACCCATGATACTCGGATCTACACCGGCAATCGCCATACTTTTGATAATAGCCATAGGTTGAAGATCATATTTCTGAACTGCATAATCATTTGCTAAAAGAATTGCCGCAGCGCCATCATTCACACCACTCGCATTCGCAGCGGTTACAGAGCCGTCTTTTGTAAAGGCGGGCTTCAGTTCGGCCAATTTTTCAACAGAGGTCAAACGAGGATGCTCATCTTTTTCGAACATCATTTTTTTTCCCTTACCCAAATCAATTTCAACCGAAATCAATTCATCCGAAAACAAATTAGCGTTATGTGCGCTCTCATATTTCAATTGGCTGTTATACGCAAATACGTCCTGAGCTTGACGACTGATATTCCATTGTTTCGCAACATTCTCAGCCGTTTCACCCATACTAAATGGATGATG
>Ga0114958_10002438_pt1 | contig 13933 bp, 14 predicted proteins | sample C_130208_EF_Meta_FD_89577 | JGI IMG/M metagenome (GOLD analysis project Ga0114958, IMG submission 89577) | Freshwater microbial communities from Lake Croche, Canada to study carbon cycling - C_130208_EF_MetaG | ecosystem: Environmental > Aquatic > Freshwater > Lake | place: Lake Croche, Canada... | reverse complement strand
CAGGACCGTGAAACACCTTAGCGCCGATGATAGTGGATGTACATCTGTGAAAGTAGGACATCGTCAAGCTCTTATCCCCCAAACCCCCAAGTGTCAAAAACACTTGGGGGTTTGTCTTTATGCTTCTGCTTCGTGCTTCTCGAGTGTGCCTTCGATGTAAAGTTTACGAACCAGCACGATGGCAATTACCATCAGCGGCGTTGCTAAAATGACACCTGGCAAACCAAATAACAGACCAAAAATAACGGCTGCTGTGATGCCTAACACTGGGGGCATTCGGACGGTAACGCTTGGTCGGGGTAAGGTCGCTAGCGGTGTATTTTTATTCAAGTCATCTCTATAAAATTTTAGCTTGCTTTAAAAGCTGTGCAGTTTCGAAAAGGGGTAATCCCATCACACCGGTATAACTGCCTTCAAGTTGACAGATATACTTTGCTGCCAAGCCCTGAATCCCATAAGCACCTGCTTTGCCGAAGGGTTCTTGGCTAGAGATGTATTGCTCGATCTCTTGAGCAGAAAGAGCGGTAAACGTGACCCTCGAGCTTGAAAGTGCCGATAAGCGCTCATCACCGCGGCACAGCACCACTGCAGTATGGACTAGATGCGTTTGGTTTGATAGCAATGTGAGCGTTTTTCTTGCATCGTCATCGTCAAGTGGTTTGCCAAGGATCCGATCGCCCAAGGCGACGGTAGTGTCGGCAGTCAGTGCGTATAAGCGAGTGTCTAAGCCTTGTTCGGCGTTGCGAGCGGCGGCATCCTTGCTGTTTAGCCATGCGATGCAACGGTCTGCTTTATCTTGCGCTGTGCGCATGACATAGTCGAGCGGGCTTTCGCCTTGATGCTGTGGTTCGTCTTCGCCTGGTAGCGTGGGCACCTTAAGTACAAGGTGTTCAACGCAGATCTGGGTCAAGAGCTCGCTTCGGCGAGGGCTGGCTGATGCCAAGTAAAGTTGTGTTGACATTAATATTTATATCCGGATTCGGTTTAAATTTTAAAACAGTGAATTTACGTTGACCCACTTATCCAAGAACTGACGAACCTAGACCCGATGGTATGGGTGATTGACTGTAATTGACCACGCCCGATACAGTTGTTCGATTAGAACCACGCGCACGAGCGGGTGTGGCATTGTCATTGAGGATAATCGGATTAAACCTGAACACGAAGCTTTGAGTGCTGGATCCAGCCCGTCTGGACCGCCAATCAAGATCGCAAGCGGTTGACTATTATTTTGCCAACCTTGAACTACCTGAGAGAATTGCTCGGTAGACAGATCTTTGCCATGTTCATCCAAAGCGATCCTAAGACACTGCTCTGGGATTGCGTTTTGTATTCTTTTTGCTTCAGCAGCCATCAGCTGCAGAGAGGTTTTGCCGCTTGTTCTGGGCTCAGGTTTGATTTCTTTAAGTTGAACTGACCAGTCAGTCGGTAGCCGCTTCGCGTAATCCTCCCAAGCTGTATCGACCCAAGCTGGCATTTTTGCACCGACAGCGATGATCGTTATTTTCATGGCTGGGGTGTACGCAAGGCGCTAGTGTGCAGGATCCACGTGGTTCAAGGATGGCGACACACGAGCCACTTATCTGTTTGAGCGCGCAGGGCGCGATGAGCGACTGGCACCTCGGCGGCCTTCGGGTTCGTCGCGTGTGCCCATCGGGTCGAAGGCTGTTTCACTTAAAGCCATTGCTGGGCGAGTCGAATCAGGCGAGAGTTTCATCCGCACGGGCTTACCGCCCCAGACCTCTTCAAGGTTGTAATACGTGCGGATAGCCGGCTGCATAATGTGAATCACGATGTCGCCAATATCGACCAGTACCCATTCACCTGTGTCCTCACCCTCTGTCGCAATCACTGGGACACCTACGCTGCGTGATTTATCTGCGACGCTGTTCGCTAAGGCGCGCGTTTGACGATTTGATGTTGCCGAGGCGATGACGACTCGATCAAACATACTGGTGAGATGTTCGGTGTTAAAAACTTTAATGTCTTGTGCTTTGACGTCTTCCAGTGCATCGACGACTGCGCGTTGCAGTTTTTGAATATCCATTATTTTGTTATGTCCTGTCAGTCTGAGTGCTACCGGTAAAGGCGATGCTCGGTGATGTACTGGCCTACAGCCTCAGGGATGAGGTCGCAGGTTGATTCGCCCCGAGCGATCCGCTGACGGATTTCGTTGGCAGAGACATCAAGTGGATCAAACGGCAGATGCACCAGATGGCGATAGTTTTGTATCAACCAGGCCGCGAGCGCCGCGGGTGCCGCAACATTAGAGCCGGGCCGTTGCGCCACAACAAGTTGAACTTTGCTTGCAATGATTGACCAGTCACGCCAAGTACAAAAGTTTTCTAGTTGATCTGCCCCCAAAATCCAAAAATACTCATGATTTTGGGGTAGAAGCTCTAATGTCTCGACTGTGTAGGTGGGGCCAGTTCGGTTGATTTCAATGGGATTGACGCGCAAACCCTCAGTTTGGCCAACAGCCAGTTGGATCATGGCCAAACGATGGGCGGGTGAGGCCCCCAAGGGCGGGCGCTGCCAAGGCTGCCCCGCTGGGATCAACTGCACTTCATCAAGCGACAGTTCAGCAAGCGCGGTTTGTGCCAGCACTAAATGCGCGCTATGCACGGGATCAAAACTACCACCGAGTAAACCAATGCGCATCAGACCCAATCTCGCGGAGTAAGGTATTGAGAGAGTGCCGCCTCAGGTGAGCCAGCTTGTGCTTGCCAGTTATAACGCCAGGCCGCCATCGGCGGCATAGAGAGCAAAATAGACTCTGTTCGGCCCCCCGACTGCAGACCAAACAGAGTACCGCGGTCAAATACTAGATTGAATTCTACATAACGTCCACGCCTATAGGCTTGAAAGTCACGTTCACGCTCGCCAAAAGGGTGCGAACGTCGTTTTTCAACCAAAGGCAGGTACGCTGGGATGAAAGCATTGCCCACCGAGCGCATCAGGGCGAAGGCTTGTTCGAACCCGGGTTCACTTAAATCGTCAAAAAAAATCCCACCTACACCACGTGTTTCTTTGCGGTGCTTCAGAAAGAAGTATTCGTCACACCACTTTTTGTAGCGCGGATAGGCGCTTGGGTCGTGTGGCGCGAGCGCGGCTTGATTGACGCGATGAAAATGCTGGGCATCTTCTTCAAAGAGGTAATAGGGCGTGAGGTCCATTCCGCCGCCAAACCAAAATACATCGGCTTGGCCAGAACCTGCAGGCGCTTTTGCCACAAACATTCGAACGTTTAAATGTGTGGTGGGGATATAAGGGTTGCGAGGGTGCAGCACCATCGAGACCCCCAGCGCCTCCCAGGGGCGACCCGCGACTTCAGGGCGATGTGCAGATGCAGAAGGCGGCAGTGTTTGGCCTTTAACGTGACTGAACAATACGCCGGCACGCTCGAAGAGTTGCGCGCCTTCAATTAAACGAGAAATACCGCCACCTCCCTCAGACCTCGTCCACTCGTCTGTTAAAAACGGCTCACCACCCGCGCCCTCAAGTTTGCTGACGATGCTTGCTTGCAGGTCTAAAAGATAGGTGCGCACGTCAGCGATGTTGTCTTCGGATACGACCGCGACCGGCGCGATGTCAGTACTTGAGTTGCCCGCTGAGGCAAGCGTGACTGCTTCGCTTGAAGTCGTTGACTGGCCCTCAGACTGGAGGGCAGTAATTGCACTCGGGGAAGCCGGTGTCGCGCGAGCTGAAACACCAGAGGACACTGGATCAGAGGGTTTGGACGGCACTGGAGGTTGAAGTTCAGACACTGTTAGTTTTGTTCTAGGGCACGCCAACCAATATCGGTTCGATATTGAGCGCCGTCAAAGTTGATCGAGTTCACCACGTCGTAAGCGCGTTGTTGCGTTGCGCGAACACTATCGGCGAGGGCGGTGACGCACAGCACCCGTCCGCCCGATGTTTGGAGCTCGCCACTCTTGAGAACGGTGCCCGCATGAAACACCACGCAGTCAGGCTGCGCAGCAGGGATACCGTTGATGGCATCGCCCACGCGTGGAGTGGAAGGATAATTTGCGCTTGCCATCACCACACCAAGTGCCGTACGAGGATCCCAGTCGACCGTGACTTGATTCAGGGTACCGTCAACCCCATGTTCAAACATTTCAAGTAAGTTGCTGCGCAGCCGCATCAGGATGGGTTGGGTTTCAGGATCACCTAAGCGGCAATTGAACTCTAGGACTTTGATTGAACGTGTGGCATCGTCGCCCTCACCAATCATCAAGCCAGCATACAGAAAGCCGGTAAACGGGATGCCGTCAGTTTTCATGCCCTCAATCGCTGGGGTAATAACTTCACGCATAACCCGAGCGTGAATCGTGGCACTGACGACAGGCGCAGGCGAATACGCGCCCATACCGCCGGTGTTGGGCCCCTGATCTGCATCGTGTAGGCGTTTGTGATCTTGACTGGTGGCAAGTGGCAAAATATTTTTGCCATCGCACAAAATAATAAAACTTGCCTCTTCGCCTAGCAGGCACTCTTCAATCACAACTCGTGCCCCTGCCGCGCCCAGCGCACCATCACCCAACATGGCGTCGACGGCGTCGTGCGCCTCACGCGTGGTGAGGGAAACGACGACCCCTTTGCCGGCTGCCAGGCCATCAGCCTTAATCACAATCGGCGCCCCTTGCGCCTCGATGTAAGCATGTGCGGCTATGGGGTCAGTAAATGTTTGATACGCCGCCGTGGGGATCTGATGACGGAACATAAATGCCTTGGCAAAATCTTTCGAACTCTCGAGCTGAGCCGCAGCGCGCGTGGGCCCAAAAATCTTTAAGTCTTGCGCACGAAACGTGTCAACCACACCCTGCGCCAACGGCGCTTCAGGGCCTACCACGGTTAAGGCGATGCCTTCTTTTTTGACAAAATCAGCCAACGCTGCTGGGTCATTCAGTGCGACGTTTGTACTGCCCGCCATGGTCGCAGTACCACCGTTGCCGGGTGCGACGAACACGTGCGACACGCGGGGTGATTGCAAGAGCTTCCAGGCCAAAGCGTGTTCGCGGCCACCAGAACCAATGACTAACAGTTTCATACGGATTAGCCTTGTTCGTCCATCGAGGCGTTGGTGTAAACCTCTTGCACGTCGTCTAAGCTTTCAAGTGCATCTAAGAGCTTTTGCATTTTGATCGCGTCGTCGCCCATCAACTCAGTTTCAGTGTTGGGCTTCATGACGATGTCAGCCATTTCGGGGCTCAAACCCGCTTTTTCAAAGGCTGTACGCACTGCAGCAAAGCTTGTGGGTGGGCAAATGACCTCAACCACGCCTTCTTCGTCCGTCAGGACATCGTCGGCGCCGGCCTCAAGGGCGGCTTCCATGACTGCGTCTTCAGAGGTGCCTGGCGCAAATACAAATTGCCCGCAATGGGTAAACATAAAGGCTACTGAGCCTTCTTGTCCCATATTGCCGCCATGTTTGGCAAAGGCGTGGCGCACGTCGGCGACGGTACGTGTTCGGTTATCGGTCATGCAGTCGACCACGACCGCGACGCCGCCGATTCCGTAGCCTTCGTAGCGGATTTCGTCATAGTTTGAACCATCGGCCCCGCCTACACCCTTTGCGATCGCTCGTTGAACGTTATCTTTAGGCATGTTGGCCGCATTCGCCTTATCCCAAACCATCCGCAGGCGCGGGTTGGCATCCGGATCGGCACCGCCGGCGCGCGCGGCCACGGTGATTTCGCGAATGATTTTGGTCCAAAGCTTTCCGCGTTTGGCATCCTGGCGACCTTTTCGGTGCTGGATATTGGCCCATTTACTATGTCCGGCCATGGTTTCCTAAAAATTGGTTACGAAAACGTTTCATTTTACCTTGGCCGCGAGATAAACTCTTTGCGTCGGGGTTTAAGCATTGTTTTGAGCCCCAAAAGCGATTTTTATTCAGTTAGTCTCATTTTCAGGAGCACCTCATGAGCAATCTAGTCAAGGCCATTCAAATCGAAGAAAACGGTGGCCCCGAAGTTTTAAAGCTGGTTGAGATCGAAGTCCCTGCACCAGGCGAAAACGAGATCACCATTCGCCAGCATGCGGCAGGCTTGAACTTTATCGATATTTATTTTCGTACCGGTCTCTACAAAAGCGACATGCCAACAGGGCTGGGCTTTGAGGGTGCAGGCGAGGTGATCGCGGTTGGTAAAAAAGCTGCCAAGCGTTTTAAAGTTGGCGACCGTGTTGCGTATGGTCAAAGCCCTATTGGCGCCTACGCTCAGGCACGTAATGTACCGGCTGCGCAAGTGGTGCATCTGCCCAAAGGTATCAGCTACGAAGAAGCAGCCGCCATGATGCTCAAAGGTCTCACGGTTCAGTACCTGTTTCGCCAAACCTATCGTTTGCAGGGTGGCGAAACAATCTTGTTTCACGCCGCTGCCGGCGGCGTTGGCTTAATTGCCTGCCAATGGGCCAAGGCCTTGCGCGTGAAGCTGATTGGTACTGTTTCTAGCCCCGAAAAAGCAGCACTGGCTAAAGAGCACGGCGCCTGGGCAGTGATCGACTACTCAAAAGAAAACGTAGCCGAGCGCGTGCTTGAACTCACCAAGGGTAAAAAAGTACCGGTGGTATACGACGGCGTAGGTAAAGACACTTGGCTGACTTCACTTGACTGCTTGCAGCCGCGTGGTTTGATGGTCAGTTACGGCAACGCCTCTGGTGCGGTTGATGGTGTGAACTTAGGGCTCTTAGCAGCAAAAGGTTCGCTGTTTGTCACACGCCCATCGTTGGCTGCGCACGTTGGCACCCCCGAAAAAATGCAAGCCGCGGCAGACGAGTTGTTTGGTCTGGTCTTGAAAAAGAAAATCAAGATGCGTATCGACCAGCGTTATCCGCTTGAGCAAGCTGCTGAGGCACAAGCTGCACTAGCTGCGCGCAAAACCACTGGCGCCACAATTTTCACGCTCGAGTAAAGCAAGCTGCGCGATGTATTCGCGCAACTTTTAGTGCCCAGCAAGTCAAAATCCCTCTCGCAGATGTGAGAGGGATTTTTTTGAGGGTGACACAAACATTCACGCTTTGGCTTCGTGGTGATAACGGGTTACGCGTTCGACTTCATTTTTTGAACCCAACACCACGCTCACGCGTTGATGAAGCGCGGTTGGTTGAATATCCAAAATGCGTTGCTCGCCGTTGGTGGCGGCACCGCCTGCTTGCTCAACCAGCATGCTCATCGGGTTGGCTTCGTACATGAGGCGTAGCTTGCCCGGCTTGTTGGGCTCACGCGAATCCCAAGGGTACATAAAGATTCCGCCGCGCGTGAGTAGACGATGCACATCGGCCACCATCGAGGCAATCCAGCGCATATTAAAGTCTTTGTCGCGTGGGCCAGTTTTGCCGGCGAGCAGTTCGTCGATGTACTGACGCACAGGGGCCGCCCAGTGGCGCATGTTCGACATGTTGATTGAAAATTCTTTGGTATCTTCGGGGATCCGCATATTTTCGCTGGTCATAATCCACGAACCCATTTCACGATCAAGCGTGAAACCCACTACGCCTTGACCAATCGTTAGAACCAGCATAGTTTGTGGGCCGTACACTGCGTAACCTGCTACGACTTGCGTGGTACCTGGTTGCAAGAAATCTTGCTCGGTGACTTCGCGACCCGAGGCTGAGGCGGGGGCACGTAGTACCGAAAAAATTGTGCCGATTGAGACGTTGACGTCAATGTTTGACGAGCCATCCAGTGGATCGAAGAGTAATAAAAATTCGCCTTTGGGATAACGATTGGGGATCAAATGGATGGTTTCCATTTCTTCAGAAGCCATCGCCGCCAAATGACCGCCCCACTCGTTGGCCTCGAGCAACACTTCGTTAGACATCACATCTAATTTCTTTTGTACTTCACCCTGTACGTTTTCGCTTTCAAGGCTGCCCAACACGCCCCCTAAAGCGCCTTTGCTTACGGCATGACTAATTGTTTTACAGGCACGTGAGACGATTTCGATTAACAAACGCACTTCTGCGCTGAGCGCGTGGCTTGAGCGTTGTTGTTCAACAAGATATTGGGTCAGTGTTTTACGTTTCATAGAGGTCTTATAGAGGTCTTAATCAGCTGTATCAGTTCAAGGTTAATAGAATCAGATCCAAGACAACAGAATCAGATCCGAGAGAGCAAAATCAGATCCAAAAGAGCACAATCAGATCCGAGCTAACAGAATCAGATCCAAAATAGCAGAATTAGATCCGAGCTAACAGAATCAGATCCGAGATAACAGAATCAAAGTCGAAACAACGAAATACGCGCGACAACCGTGAGATCAAATGAGGTTTCGTTGCAATACCAAACAGAGGTCACTTCGCTGATCATAATGCCAGCGCCTTAGACACGATCTCTAGTGTATTACGCGATAACCCTTTGTGTGTAGCCACCCGCTGCAATTGGACGCGCATCTGTGCTTGTACGCTCGGTATGAAACGCGCCCAGTGATCAAAGGCACGTGCCAGACGCGCTGCGAGCTCAGGATTGATGGCATCGAGCGCTAAGACTTGATCTGTCCAAAAACGATAACCGCTACCATCTTCGGCATGCAGGCTACTCGGGTTGGCCATACAAAACATAAAGATCACGGCACGCGCGCGATTAGGATTGCGTAGCGTGAAGACTGGGTGCGCCATCAAGGCTTGAATTGTTGAAACAGTGGCTTTTGGTGAGGTAGCCTGAACGCCAAACCATTTGTCTATGACCAAGGCATCGTGTTGCCAGGTATCGTAAAACCGCTCAAGCACTTCAAGGGCCTCGGCGTTTGGCGCCTCGTGCACGAGCGTTGAAAACGCTGCCATGCGGTCTGTCATGTTTGTTGCTTGATCGAATTGCCGCAGTGCCTGCGCGATTGCGTGTGCTCGTTGGTTTGTGCCAAGAGTTATTGCACCCGTTGCCAAAGGTTCTGCACCTGCTACCAAGTAAGACAAGGCCAGATTCTTTAAGGCTCGTCGTCCGGCGGGCAAGGGCGCTGGTGAATAGTCTCCGGGGGTAGACTGCGCTTCATAAATGGCTTGTAAGGCATTGCGGCATGCGCTTCCTAAGGCCGCACGCACAGCACGTCGCGCGACAGAGACAGCAAGCGGGTCCATTGGTGTCATACGTTCGGTCAGAGTTTTTTCAGCAGGTAAGCTCAAGGCCCGTGCCCGAAAACCTGAATCGAGTGCTGGGTCGTTCAGGGTGGTAGCCCAAGCGCTCAGCAAGATGGCATCGACCGTGCCGGTTTGACCCGTCAGTCGCCAGTGCTGTGCCATCTTTAAAATTTGTCGCGAGGCAAGTTCTTGACCAGCCTCCCAACGCACAAAGGCGTTGGTATCGTGGGCGCTTAGCAGGGCTAAGTCTTGGTCTTGATAGGTGTAATCAATGATGACTGGGGCGGAGAAGTCGCGTAACAACGACGGCACGGGTAACGTGGTGACTTCGTTGAGTACCCAAGTCTGGCTGGCCTGTGTTAACTCAAGCAAGGCCTGCTCGGTCGATTGACCGTCGAGCGAAAACGCCAAGGGCTGGCCTTGTAAATCAAGCAAGCCAACCTTGACGGGGATGTGAAACGGTAATTTTTCGAGACCAGTTTGCTTTTCGACGCCTACTGGCGGGCATGTTTGCGACAGGGTTAGCGTGCATTGTTGCCGTGCCTGGTTGTAATCAAGCGCAACGTGAACTCTGGGTGTGCCCGCTTGGTTGTACCAGCGTCTGAATATACTCAGGCTCACGCGATCTAGACTCGAACTCGCTGTCGTGGAGTGATTGGGCGCGTTGGGGTTGGGCTTAAGCGAGGTCGGGGTTGATGATTTTTCTGATTGATGTTGCTGATAAGCCCACTGCATTGCCTCAACAAAATCATCGCAGGTCACGGCCTGGCCGTCGTGACGACGAAAGTATTCATCCATGCCGGCGCGAAACGCCTGTTCGCCAAGCAAGGTATGCAGCATACGAATGACCTCTGCGCCTTTTTCATACACGGTTGCCGTGTAGAAGTTACCAATTTCTTGATAGCTCTCGGGGCGAATCGGGTGCGCCATCGGGCCGCTGTCTTCAGAAAACTGCGCCCCGCGCAAGCCCACGACATCGTCAATACGTTTAATCGCGCGCGCGCTTGCCGCAGCGTCGCGATCAAGCCCGTGCGCCATCATGTCAGCGGTAAATTCTTGATCGCGAAAGACAGTGAGCCCCTCTTTGAGGCTGAGTTGAAACCAGTCGCGGCACGTGACACGATTACCAGTCCAGTTATGAAAGTATTCGTGTCCAATCACTGCCTCGATCGCCTGATAATTCGCATCGGTTGCCGTGTTGGGGTCGGCCAGCACATACGCGGCATTAAAGACGTTTAAGCCTTTGTTTTCCATGGCCCCCATATTAAAGTCGCGCGCCGCGACGATCATGAAACGGTCCAGGTCAAGTTCAAGGCCAAAACGCACTTCGTCCCAACGTAGCGAGCGCTCGAGTGATTCAATCGCCCAGGCTGTTTGCTCTTTTGTGCCAGGGTCGCTGTAGACCTGAAGCAGTACTTCGCGACCGCTCGCAGTTTTGGTGTGTTGCTCACGGCAGTCGAAACTTCCGGCAACTAAGGCAAATAGATAGCTGGGCTTGGCGAACGGATCATGCCATTTGGCCTCGTGACGAGCATCGTCAAGTTTTTTGGTCGAGACAAGGTTTCCATTTGAAAGTAACAGAGGGTAGTCGTCTAGTTTTGCCCGTAACGTGACCTCATACGTTGACATCACATCAGGGCGATCTGCAAACCAGCATATTTTTCGAAAGCCCTGCGCCTCGCACTGGGTGAACAGGCTGTTGCCTGACACGTACAAACCAGCCATGCTGGTGTTGGTTGCGGGCGAGCAGGTGCTGATAAGGACTAAAGCGGCGCGATCTGGCATGCCATGTATCGTGAGGGTGTCTTCACTGAGCGTATATTGCGTGGGATCGAGCAATTCTCCGTTTAGGTGTGCACTGACAAGTGTCAGCGCTTGGCCGTCAAGCACCAGATCTGCAGTAAAAGGGGTGTCTCGACGACGTAAGACGGTGAACTCTGCCGTGACCGTGGTGAGTGCGGCCTGAAGATCAAATTCAAGCGAAACTTTCGGAATTGAAAACGGATAAGGCAGATAGTCTTGCCGACGAACGGTCGAACCGGTGTCTGTGCGCATGAACTGGGTTCCAAATTTGGCAAACGTAGCGATAAGCGTACGTGGTGGTCTGTATGAGTTGAGGGCGTTTAACTCTATTGTAGGGGCGCTGTAAAGAAAAAACTCTTAATCTGCCCTATGATAAGTGTCTGATAGCTTGCTCAACTAAAAAGTTTGTTCAATTAAAAAATATTTTCGTGAGACTTCGACATGACACAACTTGATGTGCGTCCCCTATCAAGGGCAGTGGGCGCAGAAATCTTGGGTATTAACTTGCTTGACCCTGTCAGCGATGCGCAGATAGCGGAAATCCGACAGATCTGGTTGCAGCACGGCGTAGTGTTTTTTCGCGAACAGCCACTCGAATCTGGCGCGTTTCAAGCGTTTGCGCAACGGTTTGGCGAGATTATTGAATATCCCTTTGTCAAGGGTTTGCCAGATTTTCCGCTGATCGTCCCAGTTCTAAAGTTACCGCACGAGAAACATAATTTTGGCGGTGTTTGGCACACTGACACGACGTACTTACAAGAACCCCCTATGGCGACCATGTTGATTGCTCGCGAACTGCCGCCGGTTGGTGGCGATACGCTTTTTGCAAGCAATTACGCTGCTTTTGAAGGGCTGTCGCCGGCCTTGCAAAACACCTTACGTACGTTAAAGGCTGTCAATTCGTCGGCTAAGGCTGCGGTAACGCATTCGCGTGAGGATCGAGTCGCTGACTCAGCAACGGATAAGGGCCGTGCTGAGCTGAACTCTGAACACCCTGTTGTGCGTACGCACCCCGAAACCGGCCGCGAGGCGCTTTATGTCAACCCTGGTCACACGCTGCGTTTTGTTGGTTGGACTGAAGACGAAAGCACGCCGCTTTTAAATTATTTGTTTGAACAACAGGTTAAGCCCGAATATACCTGTCGATTTGTTTGGCGCCCTGGTTCAATTGCTTTTTGGGATAATCGCTGCGCTTTGCATAATCCAATTAATGATTATCATGGTCATAAGCGATTATTGCATCGGATTACCCTGAAGGGCGATAAACCTGCGTAAGACGATTTAGTAGATTAACGGGTACGGTAATCTTTAATTGCTTCGTTCTTTATGTTGCTGCGTTCTTTATGTTCACTTTTTTGGAAATCAAACATGTTTGGTATTGACAAAACCTTTGGCCGCTTCTTGGTGAGCATACTGACGGGTGTGTGCTTGATAGGTTCCGTCGGTGCCGAGGTGCCACAAGGGTTGGCGGGCAAGCAAATTAAAATTATTGTGCCGCAGACTGCTGGCGGCGCCTCAGACGCGATCGCCCGCATTATGGGCCAAGAGTTCTCGAAGCGCTGGGGCGTCGCGGTGGTGGTTGAAAACCGCCCCGGCGCAGGTGGCAATATTGGCAGCGATATCGTCGCAAAGTCGACTCCTGATGGCACAACTTGGTTAATGAGTTATTCAGGTACTCACGCAATTAATCCCGCGTTGTATCAAAACATGCCGTTTGATACCGTAAAAGATTTAGTTCCGTTAGGCTCTTTAGCAACGCTTCCGTTCGTTTTTGTGGTCAGCCCGAGCTTGCCAGTCAATAATATTGCCGAATATGTAGCCTATGCAAAAGCAAATCCAGCAAAAATAAATATTGCATCTTCGGGTAATGGTTCGGTCGCACATTTATTGGATACTATGTTTGATTCTGCAGCGGGTATTCAAACAACTCACGTGCCATATAAAGGGATCGCGCCCGCGCTGACCGATGTTATGAGTGGGCAAGTGCAGGGTACCTTTGCGAGTGCGCCGTCGGTCATGGGGCAGATTAAAAGCGGCGCCGTGAGGGCTCTGGCAGCCTCAGCAACCAAGCGGTCTGAAGCGTTACCGGCGTTGCCGACTTTTGTCGAAGCGGGATACCCAGCGTTGGGCCTAGATTCGTGGTTCGCGTTTTTTGCCCCGAGCGCCACCCCGCTGACCTTACGCCAACAAATTCACATCGAGACCAATAAGATCCTGGCTGATCAGGCGGTGATTGCCCAGTTGGCCTCAAAAGGGGCATCGACCATGCCAATGGATTTAGCTGAGTTTCAAACGATTGTCGATAACGATATCAAACAGTGGGGCAAAGCTGTACGTGATTCTGGTGCAAAAATCGATTAATTATCGGGCGAAGCTGGCTAAGCAGAACATGGCTCTGTGGATGCATCACAACAAAACAACCGTACTCATCATAATATCGCCGACGATTTTTATCGACGGCGATGTTAATGAATAGGCCTGACTGTTATTAATCGCTAGATTAAAAACTGTTGACGAGGCTGACCATTTTTTTCGGCCTCAACGACCCACAAGGGCGCTTTACCGCGACCGGTCCAGGTAGAGCCGCTTGCGGGGTGGCGGTATTTAGGCGCAACGGGCTTTTTGACGCCAATTGCCTTGACGCTTTTGGCAGGGCGACCGGCCTTAGCTGTACTTTTGACTTTGCCATAGGCCGCTGCCAGCTCGTCAGGTGAAATATCGTATTCTTTCATTGTTCGCACCAGGCTGCTGATAACCGGTTTGCGGCTTTTAGTCTGTAATACTTGCGCCTGCTTTTGCAGCTTTTCAATTTCTTTATTAATTTTTGCTTGAAGTGTTGCGTAATTTTGGCGTGCCATGGATGTATTACCTTTATTAAGCAGAAGTATTATCTTTAGTGTATACCTTTTTTTATTTTTTTTCATTGTGGATAATACGGATATTAACTTTTCTGACAGTTTGCCTGTCAATTTTTTTAATCATCCAATCGAACTCGCGCTGGCTTGACGATTACTCTATTCGTATCTAGATTATTCAGCACAGCCTGCTATTT
>Ga0114958_10002432_pt1 | contig 13946 bp, 11 predicted proteins | sample C_130208_EF_Meta_FD_89577 | JGI IMG/M metagenome (GOLD analysis project Ga0114958, IMG submission 89577) | Freshwater microbial communities from Lake Croche, Canada to study carbon cycling - C_130208_EF_MetaG | ecosystem: Environmental > Aquatic > Freshwater > Lake | place: Lake Croche, Canada... | reverse complement strand
CATAGATGCTGCCAGCGGTAAACCCGCAACCGGCGCAGACAAATAACACGGCTGTTTGTTTTTACTGGCCACATTCCTAACTTACCCATTCCCTTGTTTTCGTTTCCCCAACCCACGAGCAATTCGCTCATTTTTCAGGAGTAACACCATGAGCTTTTCACGTCGCCAATTTTTGGCAGGAACTGGATCAGCAGGTCTGACCGCACTGGGCGCCACGATTCCCTTTGAGATGGTTTTGGCACAGGGCGCACCCATCAAACTCGGCTCCATTCTTGACAATTCAGGCAACTTGGATGCCTACGGCAAGCCCATGGTGATGGCCACCACGCTGGCCGCTGAAGAGATCAATGCAGCCGGTGGTTTGCTTGGTCGCAAAATTCAAGTGGTGCAATACGATTCACAGTCGGACATTGCGCTCTACACCAAATACGCCCAGCAATTGACACGCGATGACAAGGTCGACGTCACCCATGGCGGTATCACTTCTGCTTCACGTGAAGCGATTCGCCAAACATTCAACCGCGCGAATTCACTGTATTTTTACAATGTGCTTTACGAAGGCGGCGTGTGCGACCGCAACATCGTTTGCACTGGCACCACGCCTGCCCAAGCGGTCGAGCCGATTGTGGAAGTGGCATTGAAGCAATGGGGCAACACAGCCTATGTGCTGGCCGCTGACTACAACTATGGTCAGATCACCGCCAAATGGCTGACGCACTACATCACCAAAGGCGGTGGCAAAGTGCTGCAAACCAACTTCTTCCCGCTGGATGTGTCCGACTTTGGTTCAACCATCGCCAAGATTCAGCAGGAAAAGCCTAAGTTTGTGGTGGCTGCCCTGGTCGGCGGTGCACACATGTCTTTCTTCCGTCAATGGGCGGCTTCCGGCATGAACAAAAAGATTCCTTTGTGCTCCACCACCTTCGGTGTCGGCAACGAGCATCTGGCTTTGTCTCCCGCAGAAGGTGACGGCATCTTGATCGCTGGTAACTACAGCCAGGAAAACAACAATCCTTCCAACAAAGACTTCCTGGCCAAATGGGCCAAGCGTTTCGGCGACACCAAATTGGTTCACGAAATCGCTGTGTCTCAGTACCAAGGCATCATGTTGTGGGCGGCTTGCGTCAAGAAAGCTGGCTCTCTGGACCGCGAAAAAATGTTGGCCGCCATCGAGTCCGGCGTCAGTATTCAAGGACCGGGCGGTACGGTCACACTTGATCCGAAAACACACCACGCCATTTTGGATATCAACGTGATGGAAGTGAAAAACCAAAAGCTCACTATCAAGCAGCAATTCAAGGCGCGTCCTCCTTCAGACACGCTGCAGTTCTGTGACTTGCAGAAAAACCCTAAAGATAACAAACAGTACGAAGTGAAGATTTAAACCTTGTCGGACAGCGTCCCGGTTCCTGTGAATCGGGACGCGCAAGTTTCAGAGAGTAAACTTGGATTACGCGGCGATTGTACTTCTTGAAATTATTTACATGATTGCTTTTTTGGTGCTGACCAGTGCCGGGCTGGCAGTGGTGTTTGGCATGATGCGCGTGATCAATCTGGCGCACGGTGAATTCGTCATGATCGGCGGTTACACCACGATTGCATGCGCCAAGGCAGACATCAATATTTATTTCGCCATGCTGGTGATTGCGCCTTTGGTGGTGGGCATTCTGGGACTGCTGGTTGAACGACTGGTAGTGCGTCAGTTGTATGGCCGCATGATCGACACCATGCTGGCCACCTGGGGTTTGTCTTTGCTCATGGTGGGTATCGTGACATTTATTTTCGGCAACACTGCGGTGAGTGTGCCGGCGCCTATTCCCGGCTACGAACTAGGTGAGTTTCAAATGGGTGGCTACAACTTGTTCATCATCGGCATTGCCACCTTGTTGATTCTTTGTATGTGGTTGGTGATGCGGTTTACCCGACTTGGCTTGGTGGCCCGCGGCGCCATGCAAAGTGCCGATGTGGCTTCATCGCTGGGCTACGACCCCAAGCGCGTGTATATGTGGACGTTCACTGTCGGCGCGGCTTTATCTGGCTTGGCAGGGGGCGTGTTGGCGCCATTGACGGGTTTGTTGCCTTCCTCTGGCGGTGCTTATATTGCCAAGGCATTTATCACCGTCATCACTGGCGGGGCAGCGGTGATTACCGGCACCTTGTCGAGTTCCATCATTTTCGGCACCATCAATCAGGTGGTGTCATTTGGCTCAACCCCAGTCATTGGAGAAATTGCCATGCTGGCATTTGCCGTGGTGTTGCTGCGCCTGATGCCGCAAGGCATTACCGGTCGCTTTTTCCGTAACGCGCCATGATTGGAGACGCCGCCAATTTCTCCAGTGCCGGTCGCACGCACTGGGGCTGGATCATCGCCATCACCTTGCTACTGTTGTTGTTGCCCGCAGTGTTTGATACCAACACACCAACCTTGCTCGGCATTTGGGCCTTGTTTGCTTTGTCGCTGGGTTTGATGTGGGGTTATGCAGGTATTCTGAGTTTTGGCCACGCTGCGTATTTCGGCCTTGGCGCCTATACCTATGCCATCACTTCAATGAATTTGGGTGAAAGCACAGCAGCATGGATGCTGGCTATTTTATTGCCTGCGTTTGTGGCTGCCCTGATTGGCGCCATGATGTTTTACGGCCGCATCAGCGATGTTTACATGGGCGTGATCACGCTGGTGTTTTCTCTCATCATGGCCAAGTTCATGGGTGCCACAGCAGGAGATGCCTACAGCATAGGCAACGCACGCTTGGGCGGCTTTAACGGTATTCCTGCCTTTCCTATCTTGAATGTGCCTGGAGACCCGACGACACAAATTTACGGCGTGCCTCTGTATTACTTGGTGGTGTGTTGCCTGGTCTTTTGCTACTTGGTGTCACGCTGGGTGTTGTCCAGCGCATTTGGCCGCATATTGCTGGGTATTCGTGAAAATGAGTCGCGCATTGAATTGCTGGGCTACAACGCACCGGCTTACAAAACAGCCATTTTTTCTTTGTCTGCAGCCATGGCGGGCATGGCCGGTTGTTTGTTTGCCAGTTGGGCAGAGATCGTCACACCGGCATTGTTTGGTTTGGGTCAATCGGTGGAAGTCATCATTTGGGTGATTGCCGGTGGCTTGGGTACTTTGATGGGCCCTGTCATTGGCGCGGTGTTGTTAGGCACCATGAAGCTGTTGCTAGGCGGTCAAACCTTTATCGATAACTCGCTGGTGATTGGCGCCATCCTGGTCTTGGTCGTTTTGTTATTGCCTCGCGGTTTGTTACCCACTGTCATGGGTTGGCGCAAACAACAAGGTCAACGCAGTGTCAGTCGTGCGCGCAACAACAGCATGCGCCGTCGTGGGGGTGAGCGCCGTACCTCGCATGCCTCCTCAGACCATCACAAAACGGGTAGCGGATCATGAGTGAAATGATCGTCGAAACCCGCGATTTGTCTATGCGTTTTGGTGGCGTACTGGCTGTCAATAACGTCAATTTCAATTTGCGCGAACGAGAACTGCGTTGCCTTATCGGGCCCAACGGCGCAGGCAAAAGCACCTTGTTCAAATGCATGACCGGCTTGCACCAGATCAACCACAGCAACGGCCGTGTCTTTATCCGCGGCCATGATGTCACCGGCTGGCGTCCACATGAAATTGTGCAACTTGGTGTAGGTATCAAAACCCAAGTGCCTTCGGTAATGAACGGCTTGACCGTTTGGGAAAACCTGTGGTTATCGGCGCGGCGCATACACGGCAAACAAGGGGCTTCCACAGAGGTCGACCGCGTGGTGACCGAACTCGGTTTGCAAACCCATTTGCGTCGCAGTGTGGGTGAACTGGCCCATGGTCAGCGTCAAATTGTGGAAATCGGTCTGGTGCTGTGTCAACGGCCCAAACTGGTATTGCTGGACGAACCCGCTGCCGGCATCACGGGTGCTGAAGCAGACAGGTTGGTGGAATTGATTCATGGCATCAACCAGCAAGCGGCAGTGGTGGTGGTCGACCACGATATGAATTTTGTCCGTATGTTGGGCGGCTCGGTCACTGTCTTGCACCAAGGTGCAGTGCTGATGGAAGGTGCCACAGATGCGGTCATGAACAATGCAAAAGTGCGTGAGGTCTACATTGGCAACCGGGCGAAATAAGCATGGCTGAGTCACACAACTCCACCGCAGATTCTTTTGAGCGTGCCGATGTGGTGCTGCAAGTCGCTGATTTGCGTGCCGGTTACGGCCGAGTGCCTGTGTTGCACGGTGTCAATTTGCAAATCCATGAAGGCGAGGCGGTAGGTATCGTCGGCCATAACGGTATGGGTAAAACCACGCTGCTCAAAGTCATCATGGGTTTGATGCCTTCTACGGGTGGACGCATTGAACTCGATGGCACTGACGCCACTGGCTCTGCGGCGCACCAGCGCTCGCAAATGGGCATAGGCTATGTACCACAAGGGCGCGGCATTTTGCCTGGTCTGACTGCGCTTGAAAACCTGCGCATGGCATGGCGTGAAGACATAGGCGAAACCGAAGAACAATCGGTGGAGCGTGTGGTTGATCAGTTCCCCCGTTTGCGTGTTTTGCTCGATCGCAAAGGTGGCTCCCTCTCTGGCGGTGAGCAACAAATTCTGGCCTTGGCGCGCGCACTGGTGCCCAAGCCCTGGCTGTTGTTACTTGATGAACCCAGCGAAGGCATACAACCCTCCATCGTCCAAGAGATCGGTGCTACCTTGGCCAGATTGCGTGACGAGTTCGGACTGGCGCTGATCATCGTGGAACAAAACTTGGATTTGGTGCTCGACGTTGCGCACCGCGTCTTGGTGTTTGAGCGCGGCACCATACTTAAAGAATTGCATGCCAGCCAATTGAGTGGTGGAGGCTTGAGCGAATTGCTTGGCATGGGTTCAGCCCGCATGACACACAGCCCGCACTCGCATAGTGCCAAATCTGCAAGCGCACATCACCCATCGGCAGTTGCGCCCTCAGCCCTTCACACTCCGCCTGCACCTGCAAGCGTCCAAGCCAGTGCAGATCATGTGCGTGAGCACAGTCGTCCATCGGCCAAATCTTCTTCTATCAACAAGCGGTCGCATTCAACCGCCATCGAATCTAAGGCCACCGGCCCCGGGGGAATCATGTCTACTGTCAAACGTCCTACTGTCGATCAGATGCATGCCATCGTCGAATCCATGCACATGAATATGTCATCGCGCGAAGTGGCGGAGTACCTTGAAATCATGGAGGGCACTTTCCAGTCCTATGACCGCCTGACGCAATTGCCCGACAACCTGCCGCCGGTCAGATATCCGCGTACACCTGGTATCAAACCAAGCCCTGCTGACAATCCGTTGAATGCCTGGGCGGTCAAGAGCGAAGTGCGCGGCGCCGCGCACGGGCCTTTGTCCGGCAAGCGGGTGGTGCTCAAAGACAATGTGTGTCTGGCGGGTGTGCCCATGATGAACGGTGCTTCTTCGCTTGAAGGCTATGTGCCCGATGTGGATGCCACCTTGGTCACGCGCATTCTGGATGCCGGTGGCTCGATTGCGGGTAAAGCACATTGCGAATATTTCTGTTTGTCAGGTGGCAGCCATACCAACGCCGCTGGTCCTGTGCACAACCCATATCGTTATGGCTACTCAGCCGGTGGTTCCTCCTCGGGTTCTGCTGCGTTGGTGGGTGCGGGTGAACTCGATTTGGCCATTGGTGGTGACCAAGGGGGTTCTATTCGCATGCCTGCTTCATGGTGCGGTATTTACGGCATGAAGCCCACCCACGGCTTGGTGCCTTATACCGGCGTGATGCCGATTGAAGCAACGATTGACCATGCAGGACCGATGACAGCCAATGTGGCTGACAACGCCTTGTTGCTAGAGGTGATTGCAGGTGCAGATGGTTTGGACCCGCGCCAATACAGTCCGCGTGTCGATCGTTACACAGCCGCCCTGGGGCGCGGTGTGTCGGGTTTGCGCATTGGCGTCTTGCTTGAAGGCTTTAACCGCGCAGACAGTGAACCTGATGTGGACCACAAGGTGCGTCAAGCCGCAGACCGTTTGCGTGCCATGGGGGCCATCGTTGAAGATGTGTCTGTACCTATGCACATGGATGGCCCGGCCATTTGGACTGCCATTGCCGTTGAAGGCTTGCAGGCACAAATGATGAACGGCAACGGCATGGGTTTCAATTGGAAGGGCTTGTATACCACCAGCTTATTGGACGCACATTCTGCTTGGCGTGCCCGCGCGGATGAGTTGTCGCCATCGCTCAAGGTGTCGATGATGGCGGGTGAATATTTCATCAAAAACTACCGTGGCCATTTTTATGCCAAAGCGCAAAACCTGAGCAGGGTATTGGCCAAGGCTTATGACGATGCATTGTCGAAATACGACTTGCTTTTGTTGCCGACGGTGCCCATGAAAGCCACACCGCTGCCGCCATCTAATGCACCGCTCAAACTCATTGTTCAGCGTGCACTGGAAATGCTCGGCAATACCTGCCCCTTGGATGTCACTGGACACCCAGCCATGAGCGTGCCATGCGGCATGTCCAACGGTTTGCCCATCGGTGTGGAACTGGTGGCCAAGCATTGGGAAGAATCCACCATTTACCGCGCTGCCCATGCGTTTGAGCAAGCCGGTGACTGGCGCAATTTCTGACAGACTTTGCAGTATCTATTCAGCAGGTAACAGACAAGGTGTCCCACAATCCATTTCTCTCAGATTGGGTCAAAGGCGGCGCGGATCACACGCTGAGCCCGCCGGGTTCGCTGTCGTTTGTTGCTGGCCCTACCGATGTGTCCTTGCATTTCATGACCATCCCTCAGTTGCTCGACCGCGCGGTGTTGCGTCATGGCTCACGCGACGCCGCCGTGTTTGTCGCGCAAAACCAGCGTCTGAGTTGGTACGACTTGCAGCAACAAGCCGACCACATGGCAGCCGCCTTGTTGTCCATGGGTATCAGGCGGGGCAACCGCGTGGGTATTTGGGCGCCGAACCGGCTGGAATGGTTGCTGACCCAGTTCGCTACTGCCCGCATAGGTGCCGTGTTGGTGAACATCAACCCCGCTTATAAAAGCAGCGAACTTGAATATGCGTTGAATAAAGTGCGATGCCGCATGTTGGTGATGGCGCGAGGCTACAAAACCAACCATTACTTAGATACATTGCGCCAACTCGCCCCTGAAATTGACCGGCCTGGTCAGGCAGGTGAATTGACTTCATTGCGTTTAGAGCATTTAAAACACGTCATCTTGCTTGACGATCTTTCTTTGTCCGCCAATGAAGCAGCCAAATTACCGGTGCCTGCACGCGCTATGCGTTTCAAAGATTTTTTACACCAAGCCGGTCCCGCCCAACATGCGCGGTTGAAAGATTTGTCGGCTGCGCTCGACCCGGATGACGCTATCAATATCCAATTCACCAGCGGCACCACGGGCAATCCCAAAGGCGCCACGCTGTCGCATTTCAATATCGTCAATAACGCGCGTTTTGCAGCCAAGTCCATGGCATTGACGCATGAAGACCGCATGTGTATACCGGTGCCGCTGTATCACTGTTTTGGCATGGTGCTTGGTGTGTTGACCTGTACCGCCGCGGGATCTGCCATGGTGTTTCCGGCAGAAGGCTTTGACGCCGCAGCCACGCTTAAAACTGTGGTCAAGCAGCGTTGCACCGCATTACATGGCGTACCCACGATGTTCGTTTCCATGTTGGCCGAACCTGCTGTAGCAACCATGGATTTCAGTCTTTTGCGCACAGGCATCATGGCCGGTGCGCCTTGTCCTGTTGATACTATGCAGTCGGTGATGCGCACGCTCAACATGAAGCAAATCACCATCGGTTACGGCATGACTGAAACTTCGCCGTTGTCGTTCCAGTCGCATGTGTCAGATCCAGTCGAACGCCGTGTATCCACGGTTGGACGCATTCAGCCGCATGTGCAGGCCAAGGTGGTGGACGCGCATGGGCGCATGGTGCCAGTGGGTATGCCGGGCGAGTTGTGTGTGCGCGGTTATCTGGTGATGCGCTCTTATTGGGAAGACGCGCAGCAAACGGCCGACGCGATTGACGATGCCGGTTGGATGCATACCGGCGATCTGGCGACCATTGACACGCACGGCTATTGCAATATCGTTGGCCGTGTCAAAGACATGTTGATCCGTGGTGGAGAGAATGTATTTCCGCGTGAAATCGAAAACCAGTTGATGCAACACCCCAAAGTATTGGACGTTCAAGTCTTTGGCATACCCGATGTGAAATACGGCGAGGAAATCGCTGCATGGGTGATCTTGCAACCAGAACAAACCGCCGAAGCGGATGAATTCATTGACTATTGCCGCTCCCGCATGGCGCACTACAAAACACCGCGTTATCTGCGCATCGTGCGCGAATTTCCTCTCACAGCCACCGGCAAGCCGCAAAAATTTCAGATGCGTCAAAGCATGATGGATGAACTGGGTTTGCGTTCACCGCAAACCGCTTAAGCAGTGACGACAGAAAGCACACAGTGACTGACGACCAACTGGCTTTTCTGGACGCGTATTCCCTGGCAGGGCTGCTGCACAGCAAAAAACTGTCGTCTGTCGAACTCACCCACATGATGCTCAACCGGATTGAGCGTGTCGACAAACGTTTGTTGTCCTACGCCACCGTCTCGCATGACATCGCTTTGAAGCAAGCGCGTGATGCAGATGCGATGATCATGCGCCGACAAATACTCAGTCCCTTACACGGCGTTCCTATCGCGCTCAAAGACCTGTGTTACACCAAAGATATCGTCACTGCTGCCGGCATGCCGATGATGCGCGACTTCACACCCGCCTACGACGGCACGGTGGTGAAACGCTTGCGACAAGCCGGAACGGTGTTGCTTGGCAAACTCACCATGACAGAAGCTGCATTTGCCGATCACCATCCTGATGTGCCCCCGCCGATCAACCCTTGGCACGATGATCACTGGTCCGGTGCGTCTTCCAGCGGCTCGGGTGTGGCTGTCGCAGCGGGTTTGTGTTTTGCAGCCATTGGCACCGACACTGGCGGTTCCATCCGTTTTCCTTCAGCGGCTAACGGCGTGACGGGACTCAAGCCCACTTGGGCGCGTGTACCTGTGCATGGTGCATTCGAGCTGGCGGCCTCTCTAGACCATATAGGCCCGATGGCACGCACGGCCATGGACTGTGGACATATGCTGGGATTGATTGCGGGCGCAGACCCTGATGACAGCGTTGCGTTGCATGCGCCAGTGCCTGACTATGTGTGCGGAGACATTACCCAGTTAAGCGGTTTACGCATAGGCTTTGATCCGGACTACTGTGCAGGCTTGGACGCAGACATGCAAAAAGCCGTGCAGTCTGCCTATGAGGTGCTTCAATCTTTAGGCGCAGACATGCGACACGTGCGCTTTCCTGATGTGACAGACATGGTCGCTGATTGGGGCACGGCGTGTGCCGCAGAAACCGCAGTGGCGCATGAGCCTTGGCACCCGAAAAACAAACATTTGTACGGCCCGGGCTTGGGTGGTTTGATTGAATTTGGCCGTTCCATCTCTGCGGTGGAGATGCAAAAAATCTGGTTGCGTCGTCGCGCTTTCAAGGGGGCGGTGCGCGGGTTTTTCCAAAACTGCGATTTGTTGTTGATTCCTGCACAACCTATGGCCTCGCCTACACGTGAAGAAATGTCGGTGATCGGTACGGTGCCTGCTGAATTGGCCCGCCTGATCAAATTCACCGCGCCGTTTGACATGAGCGGCAACCCGACCATCACCTTGCCAGCGGGCTTCACAGTGAAGAACACACCGGTTGCCATACAGCTGGTGTCTGCGCATTTAGATGAAGCCACACTCGTACGCGCAGGCAGCGCGTTTCAACGTGTGACGGATTGGCATTCGCGGGTACCGCCCCGGCTTTGAGTGCATATTCGATGAAGCGCCTGCGAGGAATGTTCAACATGCACTGCTTCTCTACGGTATGAATCTCGTTCAGGCTTTTCTCAATCGCGCTCGCAACCATCCACAGTTGCCAGCGCTGAGCGACAGCCATCAAACACTTAGCTATGGTGAGCTTGCGCAACGCAGTCACGCCTTGGCCGCTGGACTGCGGCAACGTTGCCTGCTCAAGCGTTCTGATCGAGTCGTTATGTGCATGGAAAACCGCGTAGCATTCTTTGAAACATTATTTGCATGTTGGATCGCCGGCTTATGCCCCGTGCCAGTGAATGCCAAATTACATCCCAAGGAAGTACGTCACATTGCTTTGGACAGCCAAGCCTCAGCATTGATTTGCAGTGACGGATTGTTCAATGGCTTGCAACTTGCATTGGCTGATTTGCCATCCGCGTTGCCTTTGATTTCTGTCGATACTGGTTCATACATGGATTTGCTAAGTCACCATGCCATGGAGGTGGCCCCCATGCAAGCCAACGACATTGCATGGATTTTTTATACCAGCGGCACCACAGGCGTACCCAAGGGCGCTATGTTGTCTCACCTGAACTTGATGAACATGTGTTTGCAATACGGTGCAGACATCGATTGTGTGCAAGCTGGAGATACGTTCTTGCATGTCGCACCTTTGTCGCATGGTTCTGGTTTGTACAGCTTGCCGCATTTGTTCAATGGCGGACATCAGGTGATTGAAACCACGTTCAACCCTGATCTGGTGTTTCAAGCTTTGCAGCGGTATCAGCGCGTTTCATTTTTTGCTGCACCGACCATGCTGACGCGCATGCTTCGTGCAAGCAAGGGCATCGCAAACCCGGCTGGCAATTTGCACACCATCACTTACGGTGGTGGCCCTATGTATGTTTCTGATCTGTTGCAATCTTTGGATCTTTTTGGGCCACGCATGGTACAAATTTACGGTCAAGGAGAAAGCCCCATGACCATCACCGCTTTGTCTAGGCTGGATCATCAAGGCCAGCAGGATGCGGCACATTTGGCGCGTCTTGCGTCGTGCGGAACTTCACGCACAGGCGTGGATGTGCGGGTGGTGGATGATGAAGGGCGTGACAGGCCTTTGGGCGAACCCGGGGAGGTGGTCACACGCAGTGCCACCCGTATGTTGGGTTACTGGAACAATCCAACGGCTACCGCCGCTGCGGTACGAGACGATTGGCTGTGGACGGGAGACATAGGCTCGATAGATGAGCTCGGCTATTTGACGCTCAAAGACAGATCTAAAGATTTGATTATCCGAGGCGGCAGCAATATTTACCCGCGCGAAATTGAAGAGGTGCTGCTGCATCACCCCGCCGTCGCTGAAGTTTCTGTGATTGGAATGGCTCATGCAGATTTGGGTGAAGAGCCTGTGGCATTTGTGGTGTTAAGGGAAGGCATGCGTGTCACACCGCAAGAACTCGATCAGTTGTGCTTGGATAATCTCGCACGATTTAAACGGCCGCGTGATTATTTTTTTCCGCCTGATCTGCCGAAAAACAATTACGGCAAGATTTTGAAAACCGCATTAAGACAACAACTTAAACAGGATAAAGCGTGATGCGTGATGTGTATGTTGCAGGCATAGGTTCAACCACTTTTGGTAAACATGCGGGGCGCAGCATAGAGTCCTTGGCAGTGGACGCATCTGCAAAAGCTATGGTGGAGTCCGGTATTGATCGCGCACGCATAGGCGCTGTGTATCTCGGTAACTTCATCAGCGGGCCTTTGAACGGCAAAGAAGTGCTTGCTGGTTTGGTGGCAGAGCAATTGGGTTTGCAAGGCATTCCCTGTACCAAGGTGGAAGGCGCTTGTGCCTCAGGCGGCATTGCCATGCGACATGCATGCTTGATGGTGGCCAGCGGTATGTGCGATGCGGTATTGGTGGTGGGAGTGGAAACCATGACGCATGCTTCTACGCCTGAGGTCACTTCTGCGCTGAACTGCGCCATGGACAATGAATACGATGGCCTCAGCGGTTTGACTTTTCCCGGCTTGTTTGGTTTGGCGTGGCGAGCACATGCGCAGCGATACGGCACCACACGTGAAGACATTGCCAGTGTTGTGATTAAAAACAAGGCGTATGGTTTGAAAAATCCTTTGGCACAAATGGGTGCTGATTTGTCCATAGAGCAAGTGTGCGCCTCCGCCATGATTGCTGACCCTTTGCAACTCTTTGACTGTTGCCCGCCCAGCGATGGCGCTGCTGCCTTGTTGGTTTGCACCAAGGAATTGTTGCCTGCCAACTCGAACAAGCCGCGTGTGCGTGTCATGGCCAGTGTGCAAACCAGCGGTTCTGCGCGTATTTCAAATCATCCAGATTTGTGTTCGTTTGATGCCACCGTGTTGGCCGCGCAACAGGCCTACAAACAATCGGGACTGCAACCGGCCGGTATTGATTTGGTTGAACTCCATGACTGTTTTTCGATTGCAGAAATCATCGACAGCGAAGACCTGGGGCTGGTACCCAGAGGCGAGGGCGGTCGTTGGGCAGCACAAGGACGCACTGGTATGCAAGGTGATGTTGTCATCAATCCCAGCGGCGGTTTGCTGGCCAAAGGCCATCCCGTGGGTGCCACAGGCGTGGGACAAATGGTTGAAGTGGTATTGCAGTTGCGCGGTGAACATGCCAACCAGGTCGCCAATGCAGGCATTGGCATGACGCATAACTTAGGTGGCACAGGTGTGGCTTGCACCGTGCATATTTTGGGTAGAGACGCATGATTTCAGCGGCGACTGCGCCTGCCTTGGCGGTCTTTCAATGTCAGTCATGTCAGACCTTAACCCAACGCAAACCCATCGTGTGCGCGCATTGTTTACAGCCCACGTTTCAAACAAAGCATGTGGCAGCAACCGGTGTGTTGGCGAGTTGGACCACGGTTCGCAAACCTCCGCTGAGGTTCAAAGCAGAGGGTGCGTACCACGTCGGTGTTTTCGATTTAGACAACGGCATGCGTATTTGCGGACGATTGTTGTCAGCGCCCAGCGACCGCTTAGGTGACCGCGTGGTGCTGGTCAAGGACGAACTGATTCAAACAGATATTCCAACATTCAAGGTGGCACGAGATGGCTGATATTTCCTATGAAAAACACGGTGCGGTGCGGTTGATCACCATCCAACGCGCTGACAAAATGAATTCACTTGATTTCGCCGCTAACGATGAATTGATAGACATCTGGCATGAGTTTGACCGTGATGACCAAGCGCGTGTCGCGGTCATCACCGGCGCGGGTGACAAGTCGTTTTGTGCCGGTGCTGATTTGAAGACTTACACGTTGACTTTCGCGCAAGCGGCGGCGCCTGAGTTTCGCGCCAAGTACACCAACGGCCCGGGCTTTGGCGGCATCACGCGCAATCTCGACATAGACAAACCCATTTTGGCGGCAGTCAATGGTTTTGCTATCTCCGGTGGTTTTGAGTTGGTTTTGGCTTGCGATATGCGCTTTTGCTCAGACAACGCAGAGTTCGCTTTGCAAGACGCGAAATGGGGTTTCCATGCCTGCGATGGCGGCTTGATTCGCTTGCCGCAAATTGTCGGCATGGGACACGCCATGGAAATTATTTTGTCGGGTGAACGGGTCGATGCAGCGCATGCTTACCGCATCGGTTTGGTTAACCGTGTGTATGCACCCAACGAACTTCTTGGCAAAACCTTGGCGTACGCGCAAATGCTGGCCACGCGTGCGCCTTTGTCGCACCGGTTTGCTAAAGAAGTGGTGCGCCGTTCAGTAGGTATGCATATGGCAGAAGCCTTGCAGTGGGAGTCACGCTCTTTCAGAGATGTGGCTTTTACCGATGATTTGAAAGAAGGATTGGCTTCATTCAAAGAGCGCAGACCTGCGGATTTCAAAGGCAGTTGAGGCAAGTTTGAGCCAATGGTATCCGTCATTGGCTGTTCATATTTCAATTCAAAACATGCACTGTAACCGCGCTAGACTTTGGGCGCGGTTTAGCTGTCGCCCCACACCTCTTGCGCTGTTTCAACCACCAAACGTAGTTTATTGCGCTGGTCTTCCACCGCGATATTGTTGCCGTGCACGGTGCT
>Ga0114958_10002429_pt1 | contig 13953 bp, 9 predicted proteins | sample C_130208_EF_Meta_FD_89577 | JGI IMG/M metagenome (GOLD analysis project Ga0114958, IMG submission 89577) | Freshwater microbial communities from Lake Croche, Canada to study carbon cycling - C_130208_EF_MetaG | ecosystem: Environmental > Aquatic > Freshwater > Lake | place: Lake Croche, Canada... | reverse complement strand
CTCGCCACTCCTTCAGGTACCGTCACGGTTGCGGTTTGACGATCTGCCGCCACGTGAAGTTTTAAGGATCTCCAAGCGCCCTGTGCAGCGCACAGAGAGTTGGCCGTCCCAATGAAAATTCCTGCCAGCAACAGCAGTAAAGGTCGCCAACCGATTCGAAATGAAGGTGAGGGATGAGTTTTCATGACGAATCGAGCTATCTCCATGCGCGCGACCTTGAATTTTCAGGCACTGCGAGTCAAGGCGTAAACTCCATGGGGAATAGGATCTCACCATGGCCTATTCCCACGACGATTGACAAACCTTACTGCTAGGAAATTCCCCTGCGGGCAGGGCGTCGCCGGTGACTACCGCGTTGGCGAGGCAGACGGCGGCTTGCGCTTTGATGAGTTGTTGGATCACGGGCAGTTCGCAGTCGTTCGTTTCTCCGCTGTAGGTGTGCATGACCAACGCGGCACCGCTGCTGTGGCAGCAGAGGGTGACGAGGGGCCGAGCTGGCTCCAGCCGCCCAGATCCTTGCCGTCAAGGGCGAGGCTTTGAGTGCTAGGAAATTGCTTTCCCGGTGAAGGCCGTTGAAAGAGCCAGTGACCGGACCGCAGGGCGGGGAAAAGGGGGTTATAGCGCGTCCCGCCTGTCAGCAAAGAAAACGACAGGCTGGAAGCCCGTCGGTCAAGACTGGCGGGACGCCTGTCTTCCTTCCCCCCGTCACATCTCCGGCGCGGCAACCATGCGGCTCAGTTGGCGCACCGCCTCTCGGGTCTCGTTGCGCCATGCGCGCAGGGCCTGGCGCGAGATTTCGACACGATCCGCCACGGCTTTTTCCAGTTCGTGATAATTGGCGGTCAGGCGCTCAACCATCTCGTGAAGCGCCTCGCTGGCGCGCTGGGCGGGGCCGGGGCCGTGCGCGTCGAGCGCGAGCAGGCGTTTTTCGGCCAGGGCGCGGGCCTCGCGCATCTCGGCGAGCAGGATGCGGCTAGCCGGGACGCGCCGCAGGCCGTCAGCGAGTTCCAGTTTAGAGAGGGTCCAGATCGTCCACTTGGTGGGGTCCCATTGCCACGGTTGCACCCCGTTGCGGTAGTCGTGCTGGAACTCGTGGTGATAGTTGTGATAGCCCTCGCCAAAGGTGAAAAACGCCATGATCGCGCTGTCGCGGGCGCTGTGATCGCTGCTATACGGCTGCCGCCCCATGGTGTGGCACAGCGAGTTGATGAAAAACGTGCAGTGCTGGGCCACCACGATGCGGGCCACCCCCGCTAACAGGAATCCGCCCAGCGCGCCCGTCCACGGGTTCAGACCATGCCAGGCGTTCCAAGCACAGCCCAGCGCGGTGGGGATGACAATTCCCACCACGAAGCCGATCCACTGGACATAACGGTGTTGCCACATGACCCACGGGTCCTTGCGCAGGTCATTGACGTTGTCCATCGGCGGCTCCGGCTTGAGTTTGAAAATCAGCCAGCCCATGTGCGCCCAGAAGAAACCCTTGGAAATGTTGTAGGGGTCCTCGTCATGATCGACGTGTTTGTGGTGGCGGCGGTGGTCGGACACCCAGTCGAGGCACGAATTTTCAAACGCGCAGGCACCGAAAACCAGCACGAACAAGCGCACCGGCAGCCGGGCCTTGAACGTGAGGTGGGAGAACAAGCGGTGATAGCCCGCCGTGATGCTCAGCATCGTAGCCACCAGATAGAACGCCAACAGCCACGCCTGGAACCCGTCGAGACCGACTTTCACCAGATAGATTGGCACCCCGGTCACCGCCATCACGGCGGTCCCGATCAAAAACACACTGGTGATCCAGTTCACACGGTCAAACGGAATCCGATACATAAACGACTTGGGATGACCCGCTTTCCAATCACGGCGCGCCACCATGGCCAGCCGGATCCTCCATCGGGGTGTGGGACTCCTACACTGGGCCCCCCCTGCGCGCAACCCCTCGATTGCTAGGAAATTGCTTTCCCGGTGAAGGCCGTTGAAAGAGCCGGTGACCGGACCGGAGGGCGGGGAAAAGGGGGGTGGGTGGGAGTCGTGCCGAAGGCCATCTCGGCGTGATGATTCATTCCATCGCCGTCCGGATCCGCCGTGCCAACGGCGTCAGCCCCGCTCAATCCTGAAGAGGCACCCGCCCCCGCGCGCGCGGAGCAACCGACTCACCCGGCGGGCTAAAGCCCGCGCTCCATCACCCGCCCCCGCGCCCGAGGAGCGACCCCGTTCAAGGCGACGCCGCCATCGGTGGAGCCCACCCGCCCGCGCGCGCAGGAGCTTCGGGTCCTTTGGATGCGCTGGAATCCCTGAGTATTCAAGGGCGGAGCGATTGAAAAACTAGGGGTTACTTTAGGGGATATTGGACGCTCTAAAAAAATGTAACCTGCTTATATTCAACATGGTGCGCGCTGCAGGGTTCGAACCTGCGACCCCATCCGTGTGAAGGATGTGCTCTACCACTGAGCTAAGCGCGCGATGAGGGGCTGGGTGGCCAAGCCCTGAAGGGAATGGCCGGACGGAGAATTACGGTGTCAGGGGGCGCTTGGCAAGCATTTGAGAGCGGGGGGCCGGAATTTATTGGATTGTGGGTTTGCGGGATTGTCGGGCGGGCGCGTCGGGCTATGGTGGCGGCGCAGCGCAATCCGTGGCCCAGATTCCCAAAGAAAGCATCGAACAAGTTCTCAGCGCGACAGACATCGTCGATCTGATCAACAGCTATGTGCCGTTGAAGCGGGCAGGTGCGCAGTTTCGGGCGAATTGTCCGTTTCACCACGAGAAGACGCCGTCGTTTTACGTGAATCCGGCGCGTCAGTCGTTTCATTGCTTCGGGTGCGGCAAGGGTGGCGACGCCATTGCGTTTGTGCGCGACCACGAGAATCTGCCGTTCATGGAGGCGGTGCGCAAGCTGGCCGGGCGCGCCGGGGTTCAGCTGCGCGAGGAGGAGGAGGATCCCGCGGCGCAGCAACAACGCAAGAGCAAGGGGCGCCTGCTCGACCTGCACCGCGAGGCGGCGGCCTTTTTTCACGAGTTGTTGCTCACCGACCCGGCCGCAGCGCATGCCCGCGACTATCTGAAAGGGCGCGGATTCGGGCGGGAAATGGCCGCCAATTGGGCCGTGGGCTGGATGCCGGAGAGCGCGCGGTCGTTTCTCGATTGGGCGCGGTCGCGCAAATTCACCGGCCGCGAACTGGTGGACGGCGGGCTGTGTTACTTGCGCGAAGAGGGCGACGCGGCCTCCGGGATCCGGGTCCGATTCCGCGACCGGCTGATGTTTCCCATCCGCAACGAGATTGGCGACGTGATCGCCTTCAGCGGCCGCCAGCTGCGCACCGACCCGAACAGCGGCAAATATGTCAATTCGCCCGAGACGTTCATCTTCCGCAAATCCAAGGTCCTGTTTGCGCTCGACCGGGCGAAAAAGCCGATTCTCAAGGCCAAGGCAGCGTTGCTGTGCGAAGGCCAGCTCGATGTGATCTCATGCCACGAGCTGGGCATCGACCATGCCATTGCGCCGCTGGGCACGGCGTTCACCCGCGACCACGCGCGGCTGCTGCGCCGCTACACGGCCCAGGTGTTAGTTTGTTATGACGCCGACAAGGCGGGGCTGGCCGCCGCCGAGCGCGCGTTTCGCGAACTGGTGGGAGAGGGGCTATCGGTGCGGGTGGTGTGCATGCCCGCCGGGGATGACCCGGACACGTATCTCAAGAGCCACGGGGTGGAGGCGTTCCGGCAGCTGCTGGGCGAGGCCAAGGAGTTCTTTGATTTCAAACTGGAAAACGCCCGGGCCCAGGGCGCGCTGGATTCGGCCGCCGGGCGGGCCGCCGCTCTAACCGAATGCGCGGAGATGCTCACGCTCATCAGCGACTTCGCCGCGCGCGAAAACCAGATCAACGGGGTGGCGACCTACTTGCAGACCTCGTCCACGGTGCTGCGCCAGGAAATCGCCAAGCTCAAGGCCAAGCCGCAGCGCGCGGCGCCCGCCAGCCCGCCCGCCGCGGCGGATGAGGTGCCGCCCGCGGTGCCCACCGCGATGCACCGGATTGTCGCCTACCTGTGCCACCTGGCGCTGAGCTCGGCCGCCGCGCAGCATTTGTTAAGCGAGCAGTTTGAGACACTCCACGAGGCGGCCCGCTGGCTGGAGGGCATTCCATTGTTAGAATCGATTCTGGCCGCCGCGCCCGACCCGGCGTCCAATGCGGCGGTCAACGTGTTTCTGGGCGCCCTGGCTGAACCCGACCGGCTGGCGCTCACCCGGGAGGTGGTGTGGGAGGGGGCGGCGCTGGAGGGCATGCAAGCCACCGAGCACGCGCTGGCACTGCTGTCCGCCACGGTCCTGCAGCGCCGCGACGCGGCGGTGAAAGCCGCGCTCAAGGAGCCCGGCCTGCCCCCCGCGCGCCTGCGTGATTTGTTAGATGAGGTCAAGGAAATCAGCGGCTTGATGCGCGGCATCGGCCAGCGAAGCGAGTTCGATGACGAGCTGCCCGCCTCCACCTGGAAGCCAAAAGTGCCGGTGTGGAAGAAGCGCTCGCCGCAGGGGTGAGCGTGGGATGTGGAGGGATGGACGGCCAACAGGCGGCCAACAGGTGGCGCGCTCTCGATGAGGGCGCATGCCAATCTGCTGCCATTGATTTGGCCGAGCTGGGTTATTTAGGCATACTCCGGGCTTCTGTTAGTCCATGCTTTGACTGCGGCCTCATCGAGGCCGCGCCACCATTGATGCGGCCCGGCGCGCCTCACTTCAGGCCGAGCACGTCCTGCATGTCGTAGAGGCCGACGGGTTGGTCCTGGAGCCAGAGGGCGGCGCGCACGGCGCCGGCGGCGAAGGTGAGGCGTGACGACGCCTTGTGGGTGAGTTCGACGCGTTCGCCGTCGGCGGCGAAGATCACCGAGTGATCGCCCACGACGTCGCCGCCGCGCAGGGTGTGCATGCCGATTTCACGCGGTTTGCGCGGGCCGATGTTGCCGAGGCGGCCGTGGCAGACGTCGGTCTGATAGGAAGTGTGGGTTTCCTGGTTGAGGATCTCGAGCAAGCTGCGGGCGGTGCCGGAGGGGGCATCGATTTTGTGGCGGTGGTGCATCTCGAGGACCTCGATGTCGAAGCGGTCCTGGGTGAGGATGCGGGCGGCCTGGCGGGTGAGCCAGAACAGGGTGTTGACGCCTACGGAATAATTGGACGCATAGACGATGGGCAGGATTTTCGCGGCGTCGTGGATCAGGGCGCGTTGCTCATGGCTGTGGCCGGTGGTGCCGATGACTAACGGCGTGGCGTGTTGCAGCGCGGCGGCGATGACTTGCGCCGTGAACGAGTGGACCGTGAAGTCGATCACGCAGCCGACGTGATGAAACGCGACATCCAGGTTCTCGCCGACATCGTGGGTGGCGGTGACGGTGACGGTGGGTTCGGCGGCGGCGGCTTGCAGCAGGGCTTGGCCCATGCGGCCGGATTGGCCGGTGATGAGGAGGTTGAGCATTGGGTGGTGAATGTTAAAAGTTAAAAGTTATGAGTTAGAAGATGCCGAGCGAGCGTGCGGAAAATTTCAGCATTTCAGCATTTCAGTTTTCCGAATTGACTCCACTCAGTCTTCCCAGATCATGTGTTTGAGTTGGAGTTGGGAGGCGCGGGTGGCGGCCTCGTGGGCGCGCGGGCCGTGGAAGGAGGCGATTTTTTTGGCGCAGGCGATGGCGGCGGGCCAGCGCTTGGCGGCCTCGAGCAAGGCGAGGGCGCGGAACCCGCAGAGTTCGAAATAGTGCCATTCGGCGGGCGGGGTGGTGGATTCGAGCACCGAGTCATAGGCGATGAAGGCCTGCTTGGCACGTTTTTTCGTCGGGTCCTGGTCGTCGGGGATTTGTTCCAAGGTCCGGCCGCGCAGGTATTGCAGGCGGTTGAAGACCGCGGGGTATGGGTCGGCGTGGACGAGGAGTTTGTCGTAAACGGCGAGAGCTTCGGTGAGCGAGTTCGGGTTGACGCTGCCCTGGGCGTAGATCGCCTCGCCTAACAACAATCCGGCGGGCAGATGGAGAGCGTCGCCGGGCGGCAGCGTTTCGAACCAGCCGCGCAGGAAGGTGGCGGCTTCCGTGAGACGGTTCATGTCGATCATGAGCCGGGCTTTTTCAAGTTGGGCGAGGGGAGAGACGGAGCCATTGGCGGCGATGACCTTGTCGAACAGGATGAGAGCTTCCTGTTGGGATTGGCTGGTTGGCACCAGGGCGGCGGAGCGCGCGGCCAACAGCCCGGCGGCCTGGGCCCGGGGCGCATTGGGATCCGAGGCGGCGAGTTTTTCCAGCACCAGCCGGGCGTCGTTGTAGTTATGGGTTTGGAACAGATTGCGCCCGAGGACCAGCGCGGCTTCCGCCGTCTCCGGTTGCTCCGGATGGGTTATTAGAAACGATTGAGCGCTGGCAATGGTGGCCGTGGGGTCCTGCGCCAAATCCTGGATGCGCAGTCCAAGCCACGCGATGCGCGCCGGACGCAAGGGGGCGGTGGGTTGCGGGGTGGCGGCCAAGGCCTGCAGCTGGCTGCGGGCGAAGGCGAGGTCGGGATCGGGGCCGGCCAAGGCCGCCTCGGCGGCGGCGAGGCGCGCTTCGGGCGCGCGCGGGTGGTCCGGGTGGCGCGCGAGGAACTCCCCGATGGCGGTCTTGGCGGCAGCCGGGGTGCTGGTGCAAAGCGCGCGCTCCAGCTCCAGGTCGGCGGCGAGGGAGCTGTCCCGCGACGCGTCTGCTAGAACCTGAGGGGGGGCGGGCGAGCCGGCTAGGCGGATGATTGCGGCGTTTAGGCGGGCGGTGTTGGCCTGGTGGTCCGCGAGCGATTGGGCCGCATCATCGAACCACTGGATGGCCTGGTCCTTGTGTCCCTGGGCGTAGGCGCTGCGGGCTTCGAGGAAGGCGGCTTCACCGCGCAGCATCGGTGTTGTGGCCGATTCACGGAGGGTATCGAGAATGCCGAACGCCCGGTCGCTGGCACCATCCTCCAGAGCCCAGCGGGCGGTTTGGAACAGGGCTCGGTGGGCGAGGGGATGGTGAGGGAATTCCAGCCGCAGGCGGGTGAGCAGGCGGCGGGCTTCGGCGCGTGCTTCCGGTAGCGGGCTGCGGTGCAGTCCGATGGCGCGGGTGAACAGCGAGCAGGCGAGCCGTTCGTTTGACGGGGTGGTGGACGGCCAGGCGGCGCTGGCATCGGAGGGCAGCGTGTTGATAGCACCTGCGGCCGTCAGCTCGCAAGGTGTGATCCATTGGGACAGACGTTCGGACACGAGATCCGTGGGCGTGGGCGTGGGCGTGTCCGGCAAGCCCTTGAGGAGTCGCTGGAACATTTCCTCCAGCCGTGGTGAGTCGGGATGATCCTGAATGAAGCCGAGCAAGTGGCTGCTGGCCTCAGCGGCCAAGTGCTGGGCAAGCAGGGCGTCGGCCAGACCGAGGGCGGCAGCATGGTAGTGCTGGAGGGATTGGCCCTGTGGTTGCGCGATGAGGGATTGGAAAATGGCGGCGGCCTCGGACGGGCGGCCTTCGGCGAGGAGCAGATTGGCATCGAGGAAGGACGCCAGCGGTGGGTCGCCGGGTCGGATCGAGGCGGCGGTGAGCAGGGTTTCGCGCGCCTCGGCCAAGCGGCCGAGGTCCAACAGGATTTCCACCTGCTGCAACCGGGCGGTGGCGGCCAGCGCCTGGTCCGGCGAATGGGTGAGGGTGGCCAAGGTGGCCAACGCCACGTCCGGTTGGGCGAGGGCGAGTTGGAGGCTCGCCAGGGTGAAGGTGGCTTCAGCGCGATGGGGCGCGGCCGGGTTTTCTAGCAGTACGGAGAAGGTGCCGATCGCTTCGATGAAGTGTCCCGAAGCCGCCAAGGCCTGGGCACTCCAGAATGGGGTCTCGGGATGCGCTGCGACCCATGATTGGCTGAGCAAGGCGAGGGCATCTGCGGGCCGGCCGTCGCGGATCCACGCTTCGGCGAGGTGGATGGCCACCTGGGATTTCAGTTCGGGGCTGAGGGTGGTGTTGGCGAGGCACTCGTTGTAGTGGAGGACGGCCATTTCCCACAGGCCGGAGGCGAGCGCGTCATCGCCTTGGCGCATCCGCACGCTGGGGTCCTGCCCTGGGAGGGCGGAGGGCATGGCAAGCCACATCAGCAGCCAGGGTGACCGGAGCATCATGGGGGCGGGGTTTTGTGTGAGAGCAGTTGGCGCAACTCGGGCGCGCTCAGGTTCAAGAGGGTGGATGCCTCTTTGAGGTCTCCGTCGGCCCGTTCGACCACCCGGCCCGCGATTTCACGGGTGACCCAGTCAAGCAGCTTCTCGCGGGTGGGGGCGACGTTGATCAATTGGTCGATGACGGCGGCGATGAATGCGGGGGATTTGCCCGGTGCGGAGGCGAGCGGAATATCGGCGGCCAAGAGGATGTTAGACGAGCTGAGAGCGCAGGCGCGGGCGATGGTGTTTTCCAATTCGCGGACGTTGCCCGGCCAGGAGTGGGTTTGCAGGGCGTTGATGGCCTCGACGGTCAGGCGGATGCGGGCCATGCCGTTTTGTTTGGTGATGCGCTGCAGGAAAAACTCCGCGAGCAGCGGGATGTCTTCCAGGCGCTCGCGCAGCGGTGGGATGCGGATTTCCACCACGTTGAGCCGATAGTAAAGATCCTCGCGGAAGCGGCCGGCGGCCACCTCGTCGGTGAGGTTGCGGTGGGTGGCGGCGATGATGCGCACGTCGGTGGTGAGCGTCTCGTTGGCTCCGACGCGTGAAAACGAGCCGTCCTGGAGGACGCGCAGCAGTTTCACCTGGATGGTGAGGGGCATGTCGCCGATTTCGTCGAGAAACAGGGTGCCGCCGTCGGCCTGTTCGAAGCGCCCGGCGCGGCGGGCGATGGCGCCGGTGAAGGAACCTTTTTCATGGCCGAAGAGCTCGCTCTCCAGCAGGTTTTCAGGAATGGCGCCGCAGTTGATGGTGATCATCTCCTTTTGGCGGCGCGGGCTGTATTCGTGAATCGCCTTGGCGACGAGTTCCTTGCCGGTGCCGCTTTCGCCAGCGATGAGAACCGGCGCGTCGGAGCGGGCGACGCGCCCGACGCGCTTGAACACTTCCTGCAGGGCGCGCGACACGCCGATCATTTTGACGCGGCCGTCGTGTTTGGGGAGTTCGGAGATCGGGTGGTCGGCGCTGCGGCGTTCTTCGCGGGTTTGCAGGGCGGATTCCACAATTGGGCGCAGCTCGAAGGCGAGTGCTCCCTTGCGCAGGACGTCGTGGGCGCCGTGCTGGGTGGCTTCGATGATTTGGCTGGTGGTGGGGAAGCCCGCGGTGAGGATCACGAGGGTTTGCGGGCTTTGCTGGAGGATGCGCCGCAGTAACTCCATGCCGTCGAAGGGCTCCATTTGCATGGCGGCCACCACCAGGCCGACCGGGGTTTTTTCTACGATTTGAATTGCTTTGGCGGCATTGTCGCAGCGCAGGATCCGCAGGTTGACTGCGGACAAATGTTTGGTCGCCCAATCCAGGAAATCCAGATCGGCATCGACGAGCAAGAGAGTGTCTTCGGTAGATTCTTCGGCCATCACGGGTGCGGGGTCAGTGAAACGGGTGACGGCGAAAAAGACGACTAAAAACGCTGGTCGGCACGACGGTCGACGGGTGGTCGGCTGGAACGTCTTCCAGACATTCGATTGGAGATTGAGGAATTCAGGCTAATCCAGCGGGGGGACCCTTGCCCGGCTGGGTTTGGCCGTCGCCAGCCAGCGGCACGGGCGGTGCCCCGAACCACGCCCCGCCGCGGGCGCGACTCACCCGGCGGATGCCTGGGAGTGTACCGTGGAAAGCGGCTACCTGTGGGGGTGCGGCCAAAACCTCCGCGTTCTTTTCCATCGGCGGGGGTGCCGGCTGGACCAACAGCTCGGGCGGGACCGACGGCCTGGGCCCGGACCTGACGTTGAACTGGTTCACCCAGCTCGGCCTGCGCCATGAAATCACGCCCGGGGTTTCGTTGTGAGGCAGCCACCGCTCAAACCTCGGCATGTCCGATCCCAATTCGGGCATCGACGCGCCGGGCTTCACCCTCGGGTGCAGCTGGCGGTTCTGAGGATGAATCGGGGCGGGACGCCCCGATCACGGCCTGCGGCGTGACGCCGCAGCCACGGGTGGGTCCAGGCACCTGTGGCCGGCGCATTTCCGGCTTCCCTCGGGCGGGCGGTCCGGGCAGGATGAACTACGATGCGCCGCACCCAAACCGTCCACACCCGCCACCAATCGCTGGAAATCTGGCAATCGCAATGGGCGACCGAATTCCGGGTCGCCGGGGCCGTCCACGCATCGTTTCATCGGCGGCGGTTTCTCACCGGGTTGGCGTGGGACCTGATCGCGGCGGGCGCGTTGCTCGGCGCGAAGGATCAGCCGCGCTCGGTGCTGATGCTCGGGTTGGCCGGTGGCACCGCCTTCCGGGTGCTGCGTCACCTGGTGCCGGACTGCCGGCTCACCGCCATTGACATCGATCCGGAAATCATCGGCCTGGCGCGCGAACACATGGATCTGGAAGCGCTGGGCATCGAGGTGGTCATCGGCGACGCCTACCCTTGGCTGGCGGCCAACCAGCGGACCTTTGACGTGGTGATCGACGACATCTATCTGGCAGGCAAGACCGATGTGTTCCGACCGCGGGCGTGGGACCCCGCATTGTTAGAGCAGCTGCGCCGCGCCGTCGCCCCGGGCGGCGTGCTGGCGGTCAACCTAGTCACCGGCGCGGGCCACCGGGCGATGCAGTCGCTGACCCGCCGGGTGTTGTGCGACGCGTTTCCCGTGGTGCGCAGCCTCACGTCGGCCGCGGCCATGAACGAGGTGCTGGTGGCGGGCGCGGCGGTGGCGACCCGGCGGCGGCTGGCACCTTACGCGGACGCGTTTGCCGACTGGCGTGACCGCGATTATTGGCAGCGTCTGGAAGTGCGGCGGATTGCCTGAGGCAGCGCTTATTTGGTGGCGTGGACCGTGGGTGCCGGCCGGAGATGATGTGGCATACACTGGTCGGACGGGCGCATGGTGTTGGGGTCGATGGGCGTGATGGTGCGGCACGAACTGGCCGCTAGGGCGAGTCCAAGGGCGGGGATGAGGATCAGAAATTTCATGAGGTGGCTGGGTGTGACTGACAGCATGCGACTCCTGAGCCAAAACTCCAGCATTCTCTTGGGCTGAAACACGGCCATGAAGCGTGGATTTGCGGGGGGTCACGGCGGTCGGTGGGCCGGCGGCGGCGGGGGTGGTGAAATTGCCGCACCATTTCGCTTGCCACGGTATGGCGCAGGCCCCACAAAAGCGCTCCGCTTCACTGGGCGGAGGGCGCGGTTCGCCGTTCCATCCGGTGAGCACACAATCCTTATTCGCGAGCTCACATGGACAGCATCTCATCCCGCATTGCCAAGGTTTCTCCATCACTCACTCTGGCCGTCACCGCACAGGCCAAAGCAATGCTCGCCAAGGGCGAGGAGGTTTACGCCCTCGCCGGCGGCGAACCTGAAATGGACACCCCGAATTTCATCAAGGAGGCCGCCATCCAGGCGCTGCGCGATGGCAAGACGAAATACACGCCCGCCGGCGGCATTCCGGAACTGCGCGAGGCGCTTTCCGCCAAGTTTCTGACCGACAACGCGGCCAACTATGCCGCGAACCAAATCTGTGTGACGGGCGGCGCCAAGATGGCCTGTTACAACGCGATTTTGGCCGTGATCGAAGAGGGCGACGAGGTGATCATTCCCGCGCCATTCTGGGTTTCCTATCCGGAAATGGTCCGCCTCGCCGGCGGCGTGCCCGTCATCGTCGACACCAAGGAATCCACCGGTTGGAAAATGACTCCCGAGCAATTCGAGGAAGCCATGACCCCGGCGACCAAGATGGTCATCCTCAACACCCCCGGCAACCCAACCGGCGCGATCTACACCGCCGACGAACTGCGTGCGCTGGGTGATATCGCCCTCGAGGAGGAGATCGTCATTCTGTCGGATGAAATCTACGAGAAACTCGTGTATGGCGGGGCCAAGCACGTGTCGATTGCATCGCTCAGCGATGAACTTTACAACCTCACCGTCACCGTCAACGGGTTCTCCAAAGCCTATTCGATGACCGGTTGGCGGCTCGGCTACACCGCCGCGCCCAAGCCGTTGGCCGAGGCGATCGAGAAGATCCAGAACCACACCACCTCCAACGCCAACACGTTTTCGCAATACGGAGCGCTCGCCGCGCTGCAGGGCGACCAGTCGTTCATCGAGGACATGCGCTGCGAATACGACGTCAAGCGCCAGTTTGTGCTAAGCCGCCTCAAGGCGATCCAAAATATCCGGGTCGTCGAGCCGCAGGGCGCGTTCTACTTTTTCGTGTACACCGGCAACACCGGCCTGAAATCCCTCAACCTTTGCGACAAGCTTTTGTCGCGCTACAAGGTGGCGGCGGTGCCGGGCATCGCGTTCGGCTATGACGAGGGGATCCGCCTGAGCTATTGCACCACGCTCGACGTGCTCAACGAGGGCCTGACGCGCTTCGAGCAGTTCTGCCGCGAGCATTGATCCGATTGGTACGACCTCCCACCCCAAGCACGTGGGTTCCAGCGTAGGGAGTCCCGCCTTCAGGCGGGCTCGGGCATCACAGGTAGTGGGCACCTACGGCTTATTACCCACCGAGTCGATGTAGGCGATGATCGCGGGGATGGCCGCGTCGAGGATTTTGGCGACCTCCTCATAGGCGGCCAGGCCCATGCCGATCGGGTCGGGCACGTCGGTGGCGCCGCGTTGCTCAGGCACGCCGGCAAACTCGCGCACGAGGAAGAATTTGTCAGCGTGTTGCGGGAAGCGGGCCTCGAGGGCGGCGAGGTGTCCTTCGGTCATGGCAAATACGTGGCTGCTCGCCTTGAGCAGCGCCTCGCTCACCGGACGGCTTTTGAAACCGTCGAGCGAGGCCCCGCGTTTTTTCAGGATCTGCAGGGTTTCGCGGCTGGCGGGCGAGCCTTTGCTGGCGGCGATGCCTGCGGAACTGACATGGAAATCGCCGCGCCCGGCGGTGGCCAGGCGCAGCAACCCCTCAGCCATCGGGCTGCGGCAGGTGTTTCCGGTGCAGACAAAGAGCACGTGCTTGGGGTCAGACATCGCCGCGGAGCCTGCCCGCTCCAATCCGGTCCGTCAAACCGCAATGGCGGGCCATGCCAATTGAAATCCCCCCAAAACCCGCCGGTTGACATCGCCCGGAGCGAGCGATATTTCACCCAGATGTCTGACGCCGGCACCGCTCACCCACCGCCACTCAACGGCCAGAGCCTGAAGCCGTCAGCTTGTGTGGGTTCGGCCATGACTCGTGATGCACTGCGGGTGTGGCTGCTGGCCGCGCTGGTATTTGTCGGCCTGGCGTTGCCGGCCCGGGCGGAGGCCCCGGCGGCACCCTCCAACTGCGTCGCCACGGCGGTTAGTGCCACGGCGACCAATGCGACGATTAAAATAAGTTGGAACGACAACTCGAAGACCGAAACGCAGTGGAGCATCCAATGCAGTGCCAATAACGGAACTTATTCCGAGTTGGGCCCGGTTTCATCCTCGACCACTGCTACCACTGGCAATGTCAGCGTTCCATGGCCAGCTGCCGCGTTGAACACCACTTACCGCTTCAAAATTATCGCGACGAACGTAAGCGGGTCCTCTGCCGCTTCCAATGTGGCCACCGTGGGCACTTCTGATTTGGGTTCGCCGATCAACCTGAGTGTCACGGCGCTGGATCCGTTCAATGTGATCATGAGCTGGGAGGAAGGATCCACCTCGGAAACGGGCTTCGCGATCGAAGAAAAGGTGGGAACCGGATCGTGGAGCTATCTGGGCACGCTGGGAGCCAACACCTTGAGCCTTTCCCATACCGCGCTGCTCGACCCACTGGCGAGCTGCACGTTCCGCGTCCGCGCCTTCAAAGGTGCCGCGCCGAGCACCCCGGACTCGCCCTCGGGGGCGAATGTTTCACCCTATTCCAACGCGGT
>Ga0114958_10002427_pt1 | contig 13964 bp, 2 predicted proteins | sample C_130208_EF_Meta_FD_89577 | JGI IMG/M metagenome (GOLD analysis project Ga0114958, IMG submission 89577) | Freshwater microbial communities from Lake Croche, Canada to study carbon cycling - C_130208_EF_MetaG | ecosystem: Environmental > Aquatic > Freshwater > Lake | place: Lake Croche, Canada... | reverse complement strand
CATTGCAATCATTGTGCAGCCAACAACGTTTACATTTTTCTCTGGATTAGAAAGAAGCCAGGCAACCCGCCGTCTGAAGGATGACTCAGGATAGACATCATCATCATCCATATTGACACAGATATCGTGCTTCGCTGCCTGAGCAGCCTTGTTACGCTTATATCCGATACTATGCTTCTTTCTTAGAGGTACGTAGGTAATCTCACACCCAGGTTGTCTGTCCTCAAAGGCCTTAATCTTATCTAGGACCGACTTGGTCGGGTCGTCACTGTCATCTACGATGACCCACTGAATCTTATCGCGTGGATAATCTGTGACTAGTATATTGATGAAAGCAAGATCAATGAAATTTCTGCGATTGTAGGTGAGCGTTAAAACTGAAATGGGAGGGCAATCCTCTCTATTTAGTACTGGGGGCACTACAACTGTAGGCTTGACTCCTTTTAATGCCTTTCCAATAAAGCGTCTGACGGCCTCAGTAAATCTTACAAATCTGTCGCTAGCAAATTCCACCTGGGCCTCCCCCGATGGAATGGATTGTAGGGCAACCTTGATATCTTCCGTAGTAACGGATGAGAAATCTGCAGTAAATCCATAATGCTCCTTGGTTAATTGAACAGGGGTCTTTAGAAACGATACATACTCCTTGCCCCCATAGTATTCCTGGTAGACAGGAAGAGTATTGACAATGAGAGCCGCTCCGCGTGCCTCCGCTTGCGCAGCAGTATATCCGAATCCCTCGGCCGCACTAATGGCAATATGGGTCGCCGCACCCTGATTGAGCTCCTCTAACTTCTCAGCCTGCAGAAATCCGCGCTTTACAGTGACGGATGGAGGATAGGTACCCGGTAAATCTGCAGCCTCTAAGGTCGTCGTCACCGTCAAAGGGAAATCTCCAGGCCACAAAGGTAGTAAGGCACGCGCTGCAAGATGCTTATTTTGTGAGCCTCCGAGCACCCACAGGGCCTGTCTAAGACCAAGAGAATCCTTGGAAATGGGCTTCAAGGGACCTCTTACTGCCCAGGGTACGTGAACGGCCTTCGACCCGAAATCGGCGACCATTCTGGCTTCCTTGACCCAGACCTGACTAAAACGCTCCTTATAGGCATCCCAGGTCTTCAAGCACCACTCTGGATTGACCATCCAGATTTGCACGGGGGCCCACTCAAACCAGACGGGATGAGGAACTTCCAGGTGAATCACGATATCACAAGTCTTGGGCGGTTGAAGAGGGTCAAAACAAACAATTTCGTAATCCTTGCTAATTTCCTTGAGAGCGGCCTCAATGAGACTTGCATCTTGACTCAGACCGAAGGTGTTAGACTGATTCCAGAGTAGGGTGACACGAGGCATCTGTATGGTATATGTACCCCTGTTTAAATCTATAGAATCTATAGATTCAAATGGTCTTCAAAAAGACAATTGTACAACAATATACTGATATAACTCCTTATAGTTTTATTGATTTTGTCAGGGGCACCCTGTCTCTCATACAATATGGCGTAAACAATGACATGGTGGTTCGTGTGAATATACAAGGAGCCCCATTTTCCCAGTATTTAATCGTAGATAATTATTATACAAATCCTTTTCCGGTTAGCTTCTATCCTCCATCTGATATTGAGAATCTCTATACAGATTTAGAAACCTTTAGAGAAAATGATTCTGGTGCCTTTATTGTAACTACAAATTGGACAATGAATCCGGTTCGGATAAGTGATTATGCGATTATAGAATTCAAGAAAATCATTCAATTCACTCCTGAAATCTATTATGACGCTAGATTACGAGTTAATATAGAATTGTTAAATATACATTTGCCACATACAGCTCCGACGATTCAAGAATTGTTAGCCTATTCGCACAGATGGGCCGCGGATGGGCAGATTCACAGCCCAACACTTCCTTTAAGTTCAGCAGATACAGATTATAGTGTTATTTATGTCGATATGAATGATGCAATCAAGCTGAATCATCTTGACACCGTGAAACTTGCAGAAACGATACGTTCATCGCTTCATTTAGATAAGAATATACTCTTAATTGCAAGTGATAAACGCCTTAAAAACTGCTTATCTGAGCTTTTAGAAGTGAATCTGTTCCCTGGTTCAATCACAGATACAAATGACATAGATGATCCACCAGGATCTGAAACACTTACATGGACAATGAAGGATATCATTGTGAACCTGGTTTTACTAGCGGAATCCAAGAAAATCTATGTCTTCACCGAAAAGAGTCTCGCAGTGAAAAAGGAGTATGATGTAGCCCCTAAAATGCTCTGTGCATCCGTTCAGCATTTTGGATTCTTTTATTCAAAGATACAGATTAGCCCAATGCCTGGGTTTGAAATGCTTCCGAGATAAAGGGTTCTCACGGCATAATGTTAAATTTGCTTTCTATTCATATGAATAGTAGGACTGGATGTCACTTCCACAACCGACAACCCTCCTAAAACTCTATACAAATGCAACCGATACAGGTTCAGCCAATAAGACTATAACCACGAATGGTTCAGTTACATATGGAACAATTGCTGGTAGGGCAGCTGCATATTTTAATAATTCGCCAAGTAATTATTTAGCCATACCTTTTTCAAATCAATCTTATACATCAATTTCATTCTGGTTTTATGTATCTGATAATGGATATTATAGACCCTTTGCAATTCAAAATATTCAAGGTGGATCCTTTACTAGTTCTGTCGCTATAGATTTATATGGTACTAATTCGGCAGGGCCATCTATAAGATATATTTCAGAAACACCATATATAATTAAAGAAAACCCATATAGTTATATTTCACAATGGAACCATATTGTGATTACAGTAGATAATGTTGCAACACAAATACAATTCTATATAAATGGCCAATTGCAAGCAACCACTATTGGAGGATTAACAACTGGTCAAAATACAATTACAGTAGGACGCGGATATTACAATGTAGAGAGTCTCAAAGGCTATATCAATAATTTTGCAGTCTATAACACGATATTAACACCAGCAAATGTGCGTGCTTTATATAATCCATCGGCATTATACGCACCGCTACTCTTATTAAGAGGTATTAATTATAGTGGCTCTGGATCCTGGTTTGATGAATCGGGCCTGGGAAACAATGCGACTCTAGAAAATGGTACAATCAATAAAAATGCCCAAGGAAACGGTATTGTTTTGAATGGTTCAACGAGTTGGCTTACTCCGAACCTTCAAATAGCCCCTCGTTTTAGTTCTGCTTATTGGTCTTTTAACGTCTGGTATAAAAATACGACAAATAATGTGCCTTCTAATGCCTCTATTTTTACACAATTATTCAAAACACCTGAGCGTTATATGACATTTAGCTATGGTGGAAATGATTCGAATGGTTCAACCTTAACTGCAAAAATTTCCTATATTATTGCATCAAATCCTTGGGCCAATGCAACAACCGTAAATTTAGTCAAAAACCAGTGGATTAATATGCAATGTAGTTGGGATGGTACAAATTTTAAAACCTATGTCAATGGTATTTTAATTGGAACCGTAGCCAATAGCATTTCAAGTATTGACAGTGGATTATCTTATGCGATTGGTCGTCGTTGGGATGGAAATAACTTCGTCACAGGTGAAATCGGTGAAATCCGCGTATATAATTATCCGATAACACAGGCTCAGGTAACCGCCGATTACAATGCATCCTACAATACATTCAATTATGTTCCGATAAATATTCCAGGGTGTCAAATCTGGCTTGACGCTGCAGACCCAGCAGGAACAGGCGTAAGTCCATCTACAGCAACGAATGTTTCCACTTGGGTAGATAAATCAGGTTCCTCAAATAGTGCCGCTGCCTTAACAGGCACAGTTCAGTATCAGCCAACAATTCTAAATAGTCTGGGTTCTATCTATTTTTCAGGTGCGAATCTTTTATCACCGTTGTCGTTTGGTACAACAACGCCATTAACCTTCTTTATTGTAGCAAGATCATCTTCTGGTTCAGGATTTAATTCTGCGATTGGTATAAACTCCTACAATGGCCAACGACCGAATATGTTGAATTTATATCAATCATCTAGTAATTGGTGGTGGTTCAGTGGTGGAACTGCGGCAACAGATGGTAATACATCAACGCTTCAATTATCTACATCACGATTTGATATAAATGCAGATTACTGGCAACCAGGTCAGACACAGGTCAATATTAATGGTACATCGTATACTTTATCAACAACTAGCCCTGCAAGTCTATATGCGGGTGGAAAGTTAATTATTGGTTCAACAACGAATGGTGGTACATCACAAAATGAATTCTGGAATGGTTACATATCTGAAGTGATTCTTTATAATAGAACTCTTAGTATCACTGAACGCCAAGTTATAGAGGGATATTTAGCTTGGAAATGGGGCATACAAACCCAGTTACCAGTTGGACATCCATATTATTCAGTGCAGCCTTCACCTTATTTAGCTACTTCTGCCGCATTTTGGGTTGATGCGACGGACCCTCTTAATACAGGTGTTGCTCCTGCAAATGCGGCAAGTGTTTCAGTATGGGCTGATAAATCGGGAAATGGACGTAATTTGGGACAAATTGGAACACAGACAGTTCCAACCTTTTCAACGAACCAAATTAATTCGTTACCTGCCATAAATTTCACGAACTCCTCGTCATTAAATACATCGAGTAGTACAAGTACTTTTCAAAAGTCAGCAACTGTAACAGTCTTCTGGGTTGGAAAGGTTCAATCAACGTCATCAAACTGGGGAACATTGTGGGGACATTTTACAAATCACGATGGTGATATACAATTAAGAAGATATGTAAACACAATGAACATAAGTTGGCATACAAACAATGACAATACAACCAGGGCAACCGCCGTTGCTGGAGCACCCGTTATGTATACATGTACAATGTTAAATGGAACCGACCTGTATATACAGCAGGTAACTACAACGGGTACTACATCGAGTACGTTTACTCAATCAAAAAGCATCACAGCTGGTGCGGCACCTGTCTATATAGGACAAAGTACGAGTGCATCTGAACTCTTACAGAGTTATGTAGGTGAAGTAATCTATTACCAGTCCGTTCTTTCTCCTCTTAGTATACAGCGTATAGAAGGAACTCTAGCCTGGAAATGGGGATTGAATACATATTTACCTACAACACATCCTTATTATTCCGTGAATCCAAATACCATATCTTATTCTGCTCCTACTTCTGTAACTGCCTTATCTTTTACAAATGTCACTCCAACAAGTTTTACAGTTACGTGGACAGGTGGTAAAGGAGCAACGAGTTATAATTATTTCTTGAATGGTTCTTATGCAAGTATATTAGGTGTAACTGTTACAGATAATGGTATAATCGCGAATAGTGCAATCTTCGCTGGATTAGCACCTGGTACTAAGTACGCCCTAGTTATAACTGCTATAAATTCCGTTGGTTCATCATCCTCACCAGATTCAAATCCTTTTGCTCAACCTGGAATACAATACTGGTTTGATGCTTCTATTTTAACAGATGCAAGTGGTGCAAATATTGCATCGTGGCCAAATGCTGTACCAGGGTCACCGTATTCATTTTCAAAAAATGGGTCAAATACCTTTCCAACTCTTAGCAAAGCTGCTCTGAATGGATTGTCCGTTACGACCTTTGGTACTACGAATTCCGTAATCTTGAACCCTGATTATGAGACTAAATCTATTACAGATCAGTCATTTTTCGCGGTTTCAAGACAAACAGGTGGTACAAATAAAGTCGTATTTTATTCATCTAGAAACAATCAATTATATCCATATGGCAATGATGGATCTAAGGATGTTATGTATATGAGTGGCATACCAAATATTTTGAATGGAACAATGACATCGAATACCACATGGGATCTTATTAGTATAACAAGAAATAATGCAACTACGAATTTGAATATGTATTTTAATGGAACCGTTCTATCAAGATATACAAATATTGCTTCAAATCCAATGAAAGACCTTGCTATTAACGGTTACTCGAATCAATTTGGAAACTCTCAAATTGCCGAAATCATTTTCTTTAATACAAATTTATCGACATATCAACGCCAAAGTATAGAGGGATATCTAGCCTGGAAATGGGGTCTACAAGCAACTCTACCAGCCGCACATCCTTACTCTACTACAAATAGAAGCAATAATAATATATCAAGCTATATTATCACAACACCTCCTGGAGCCCCCACAGCAGTTTCTCAGACGGCTACGTTAACTACAGGATTCACAATCAATTGGACACCCGCAGAAGGCGCAGTCTCATATACCTATTTACTTACAGATATAAGTGGTAATATTATAACAACCGCGGCTTCTAATACAGCGGTATCGGCCACCTTCACTGGATTAACCCCTGGAATGGCTTACGCAGTGATTATAACCTCAGTAGGCTCAACGGGTTTAACAAGTCCCTCATCTACCTTTTCTGCCTTAACAGTTCCATCAATCCCATCGTATTTAACTGTTACAAATCAAATTTCAACTGGTTTCCAACTCTCTTGGTCAGGAGGCACTGGAGCGACTTCCTATACCTATACTGTTACAGATGCAAGTGGTATTATAACAACAACGAATACTTCAAGTATTTTAAAAACCGCGACCTTCACTGGGTTATCGGCTGGTAATAGATACAATGTAGTTATAACCGCTAAAAATTCAGCAGGTTCATCATCATCACCTGATTATAATGCAAATCTTACTTCTGGAAAACAGCTATGGTTTGATGCCTCTAAGTTAACAGAAGCAAGCGGAGCTACAATTGCAAGCTGGCCTAATACTGCAGGGGCAACCTACTCTCTTGTAGCAAGTCCAGGAAAGACGTTTCCAACTCTTGCAACATCTGCACTCAATAGCTTAGCCGTTGCAACATTTACCACAGGAAATTCTCTTCTAATAAGCCCATCGTATACTGCAACGACTTCAATGACATCTGAACAATCCTTCTTCGCCGTTTCAAGACAGACTGGTGTAACAAATGGAGCTGTTTTCGGTGCTTCTGATAACACCGATTATTACCCCTATTACAATGGTACTAAACAAGCAATGAATCTAACTGGATCACCAAATACTCTTGTGCAGCCACTTTGGACAACTACAAATCAAAATAATAACAGTTGGTTAAAAACAAGTAGTGTAAATTTTACAGCGGTATCACCTACCTCAATCACTGGTACAAATGTGTCTGGATGGTCGGCCTTAATATATTCAAGTACTTCTTATACGGGTCCGTGCTATATGTCATTTACTATTACAAGTAATTCAACGGTTGTAGTCGTTGGATTAACCGACAACCTTAACCCTACTGCCTGGAATCCAAGACAAGGATTTATTATAGATAGTGGGGGTGCTCAAGTTATAATGAATGGAGCTCAATTTGGCCCTGGTTATTCTTTCACGCTTGCTTCTACAATATTTACAATTATGTATGATGGTACGAATATTACCTGGTATATGACAGATTCAACTGGAAATACAGCTACTAGAGCAAGCACTGCAAGAGCTGTAGGTCTTCCCTTATATGCTGCAATCGCCACTGGATCCAATACTGGAAGCTTGCAAGTGGATAATATTTCCTTTGGTTCAATCTATGTACCCCCTGTTAGCAATACCTCCTGGGATTTAGTGAGTATAACGCGCAATTCAAGTTCCTTGCTGAATATGTATTTCAACGGCTTACTCATAACATATTTTACAAACCTCACTTCAAACCCAATGCGTAATCTACAGATTAACGGATACAATGGCAACAATCAACTGGGTACAGCCCAAGTTGCTGAAGTCCTTTATTTCAATTCATCTCTTTTAACAGAAGATAGACAGGGTATAGAGGGATATCTAGCGTGGAAATGGGGTCTACAAGCCTCTCTACCAGTAGGACATCCATATGCGTTAACAACAACGGTTTCGATTCCTCCTGGAGCTCCCACTTCGCTTTCTCAAACAGCCGGTTCTAGCACAGCCTTCACAATCAACTGGACCGCAGGGGCAGGAGCAAGCTCATACAGATACTTACTCACTGATACCAGTGGAAATATAATAACAACCGCTTCTTCCTTTACAGCCACATCAGCGACCTTCACTAGCTTGACAGGAGGAATGGTTTATTCAGTTGTCATAACCTCCGTTTCATCGATTGGCTTAACAAATCCCTCATCTACGTTTACTGGATTGACTGCTCCATCTATACCAGTGTCAGTCACCTTTACAAGTGTGACTGATACGACGTTCCAGGTGAATTGGTTAGGAGGCGGAGCTGCTACATCTTATACATATACTCTTAGAGATTCAAGTGGTAATCTTCTTACACCAACTATAATAAACAATGGCGTTCTAAGCAAGAATGCAATCGTGAGTGGATTAACTGCGGGTAAAACCTATTCAATCATAATTACTGCTACAAATATTGTTAATTCTTCAACGTCATCTTCTTTCAGTGTTACAATGCGCCCTGCCCCAGCGACCTCGCCTATTCAAACCGCTGTTACAAATACGAGTTTCAAAATTAGCTGGTCTGGAGGTAGTGCTGCGACTTCCTTTAGTTTCACCTTGAATGGTCTGCCTACAACGCCGGCCACAGCCGTCGCAAGTCCAGTGACCTTTACTGGTCTAACTGCTTCTACCGCCTATGCCTTAGTAATTCTTTCAACGAATTCAGCTGGTTCTACGAATTCGGCGACCTTCTATTTTTCAACGACCTATACCCAATTTTCTCCTAGTACATTTTCAAATATACAACTCTGGTTTGATGCGTCTAGTCTAACAGACGCAAGCGGAGCGACGATTGCAGCTTGGCCCAATAGCGCCGGCACATCATACTCTCTTGTAGCGAATTCTCAAATGGGAAAGACCTTTCCAACTCTTTCAAAATCTGTACTCAATGGCTTAGCCGTTGCGACCTTTACCGTGACGAATTCTCTTCTAATAAGTCCATCCTATTCTACAGATAATGATATGACCAAAAATCAGGCCTTCTTTGCAGTTTCAAGACAGATATCTGCACCTTATGGAGTTGTCTTTGGTAGTTCGGATTACAATGATTACTATCCATATTCTGGTGGATATAAGCAAGTGATGAGTCTATCAGGGAAACCTTCGGTTCTGAATCAAGGCCCTGTATCCAATAGTACCTGGGATTTAATTAGTATCACTGACGCAAGTGGTATCTTAAATATGCGTTCGAATGGTTCTCTATTATCCAATTTTACGAATCTTCCTGCAAATCCAATGCATAATTTACAGATTAATGGATACAATGGGGTTACAAGTTCGTTTGCTTCATCACAGGTTGCAGAATTAATCTTTTATAATAAGGTTATATCATCCTATCATCGCCAGGTAATAGAAGGCTATTTAGCCTGGAAATGGCAGTTGCAAGCTACTTTACCAATTACACACGTACATTATACCTATCCTCCAACTCCATATAATTTATTTAGTTCACCTGCAGTAGTAACATCGATTAGTCAAAATATAGCGTTAACTAGTTCGACCTCCTTTACAATCAATTGGTCAGGGGGCGCTGGGGCCACATCCTTTAGCTATACAATAGGTGGTCTAGAAGTACTTGCTTCGTCAAGTACTTTGACATCGGCGACTTTCACAGGTTTAACAGGTGGAACATATTATACGATCACTGTAAATTCTGTAAATCCAGCAGATACAGTCATAGGTCCAAGCTTTACTGCTATTACCTCACCTTCTCCAGCATCATCTTTTACCTTGATTTCAGTATATGCTTATGGATTTACAGTCAGATGGTCAGGTGCGCAGGGTGCTGACTACTTTACCTATACTCTTAATGGTATAGCTGCTGTACCTACTTCATATACTTTAAATTCAGCCACCTTTTCAGGTCTCCAGCCTGTAACTCCTTATTCTCTCATAGTGACATCCATAAATCAAGGAGGTTCTACAGCTTCCTCTGCCTTTGCTATTACAACTACGCCGACACCACCAGTATCCTTTACTTTCTCGAATATTACAACGACCTCTATAACAATTGGCTGGTCTGGAGGATATGGAGCTACAAGTTATAAATATCGCATCAATGATGCATTTATAACGCCTTCCACGGATAATGGTATTACAGCTAAAAATATAAGTTTCACAGGTCTAATCCCTGGTAGAACCTATTTTCTAGTTGTTCAGGCGATTCTAGGTCTATCTGTAGTTCCATCTGAAGTAATTCCAGTTTCGATTCCGCCAACCAAGCCCCTGAATCTGCAAGTCACAGCGATAACACAAACAGGGTTTACTCTATCTTGGACAGCAGGAGATACCCCCTTGAAGTATGTCTACACATTAAATGGAATAGAAACTGTAGCATCTATAGATAATGGTCTAACGACTAAGACGGCAACCTTCACGGGCTTAACCCCAGGTGGAACCTTTGCTGTCGTTGTGGGGGCGATGACAAATGCGTATCTTATTAATTCTCAAGCCGTCAATATAACCCTTGCTGCATCAAACCCTGGAGTTCTAGAATTTCCAGGCACCACATCTACGAGTTTCGAAGTAAGATGGACGGGTGGTGTTGGAGCTACATCCTATATGTATACTTTGAATGGTGTTAATAATGCTATACCGACCCTAGATAATGGTCTTACAGAAAAGCTTATTATGTTTACAGGTCTAACTCCTGCAACGACCTATACAGTGAAAGTTACAGCAATCAATGCCAATGGTTCAGCTGCATCATTAACGACATCTATTTTACTTCTTCCAACCAAGGCGACATCTTTACAGATTACAAATATTAGTGAGACTAGCTTTAAGATAAGCTGGTCAGGAGTAACTGGTGCAACGAGTTATCTCTATACGTTAAATGATATCTATAGTGTACCATCATCTGATATAGGAATGGTAGGTAATTACGCGGTCTTTACAAATCTCAAACCTGGTTCAACCTATGTGGTAGTAGTATTAGCCACTGTTTCAAGTGGGTCAAATCCGTCATATCCGGTTTCTGTGACACTTCCTCCAACTCAGCCTCTCAATTTGACCTACTATATTGCATCGATTGATACGATTCGTATTTCGTGGACAGAAGCGGTCGGTGCTAGATCATATATCTATAGATTGAATGGGGTCATTGTAACGCCTTCACTCGATAAGGGTCTTACAAATCAGTATGCAATCCTAAATGTTGAAGCGAGTAAGAACTACAGTATGACTGTAACAGCGGTGACTGGAACATACCAGATTCAATCTTCGCCTCTTGCATTCAGTATTGGTTCTAGCCCATTAACTCTAGGCAAGAAGACCATTGTCTATGTCTATACCAATAAGTATCCCTTCTCCTTTGGTGAATTCGTGCGTGGTCTTCTCTATGTCCTGAATTTCGCCTTGAAGAATCGGCTTGTCGTGCGAGTGAATCTTGAGAATACCGCACTAATGAATTATCTCATTGTAGATAATTACAGATTGCCACCAGAGAGTCAACCCAAGGTATATTACAATAACTCTGATACAAAGGTGTTAATGGATGATTTAATTGCATTCAAGGATTCTATACATCCTATTCTGCTTGTAACCACAGATGCGGCAGTTCATAGAAATGAGATAGATTCTTTAGCAATGCTAGAATTCAATAAGCTCATACAATTCGTGCCGACAATGTATTCAATGGTCAATGACAGATTAAAAAGGGATTTAATCAATTCTGTGGTACCTCCTTCCTACACGGATGACTATAGTGTATTGAATATGTATTTAAAGGATTGCTCATTGAATCGCTTGCAGGTTTCCTCACTTGCTGACCAGGTTCGCTCGACTCTCAATCAAAAAACGAATTATATTGTGATATCCAATAGTTCCTTTATCAGAACAACATTGACGGAATTCTTAGGGGGCTTCCACGTCTTAGGAACTACAGTCGTTGATTCAATGGATTCCTTGGAGAGTAGCATCGTGGATTTTATTCTTGTATCACGGTCAAAGAAAATTTACACCTTCAGTGAATACAATTCGAAGGTCAGAAAGGCTGAATATAACGTACAAGAGTCTACATCCTTGAGAACGGAAACCATATCAGAAGTATATTATACAACGAGCAGGTTTGCTGGAATATTCCCAGAATCCAATTTTGCAGATGGTACCACGGAGACAGCAACCTTCTCGTGCCCCTCGGGTTTGATAGAGGACTCATCTGGAAATATCTTCGTGGCGGATACAATGAATAATAGTATCCGACTCATCCAGCCTAATGGCTTTATTACGACCTATGCTGGAGATGTAAAGCAGGCATCTGGAAGAGTGGATGGACCTCATACAAATGCAAGATTCTTTGGTCCGACGGGTCTTACAATGGACCACATTGGTAATACTTACGTGGTCGATGCAATCAATGGCCTAATCCGCAAGATAGCTCCCGATGGAACAGTAACGACTCTAGCAGGGAGTACGGCTGGATTCCAGGATGGACAGGGGTCTTCTGCGAAGTTCAGTTTCCTCTATAATTCCTCAGTGTGAAAAAGTGATTTATAAAAAATATTCATTCAAAAGGGCTTTCAGCTTTTTGAATGAATATGCGTTTCTTGATTTTATTTTACTTTCTATAGTAATAGCAGTAGGCGTCATTTATGACCACGCCCAATGTATTATGGAAAGGTATTAATTTTAGCTTACCTTGGCTTGATGAGATTGGTGATAAGCCGATGAATGTTCTTACAGGTACTCCTTCAGGCGTATCAAATGGCGCACTCTTAAGTGGTACAACTACAGGCGACGCAGATTCACTTTCATTTAGTTCACCTGGTTTAGGAGATGCTTGGACAATTGAAGTATGGTATAAGAAAAATTCGGCGGATCTTGGTAGTGAAGGTTGTATTGTTACACAATATAATCTATCAGGGAGGATTAATGCATTCATTGGAGCTGTAGGTGGAGCTGCTGGCTATTATCGTGCTGGATTCCACGATGGTACAGCATACCGTGTTGGAACACAATTCACATTAACCAGTGGAACTTGGACACATATTGCTGCAATATGGAATGCAAGCACAAACAGTTTAACAACACTTATTAATGGTGCATCAATTGGAACTGTGACGATTTATCAATCGGTTGTTACTTCAGGTAATAGTTATTACGTTGGTCACAGTCCAGGTTATGGAACACTCGGTTTTATTAGAGGTACACTTGGTGAACTGCGTATTTATAATTCTGCCTTAACTACTGCACAGGTTAATGCTGATTATACTGGAACACCTACGATTACATCTCAATCTTCCACATTAATTAATGGATTTACAATAAATTGGACAGGTGCCCTAGGTTCTACAGGTAATACATATACATTTAATGGCACTTCAAAAACACCTTCATCGCAAACACTTACAAGTGCAACCTTTACTGGATTATCAGCAGGAACTGTTTATACTAATATTCGTGTAACAGCTAGTATTACATACAATGGTTCCTCTAGTCAATCAAATTCCTTTAGCGCGGGCACTGCACCAGCTGCCCCCACGAATCTAACTCCATCTTCAAATACAACATCTGGATTTACAGTCAGTTGGACAGCTGGTACCGGTGCGACAAGTTACAGTTATAAATTAAATGGTGGGACTGCTACATCAATTGGTCTAGTCACAAGCTATGCCTTCACTGGCTTGACAACAGCATCACCCAACACAGTAATTATAACTGCAGTTTCATCCTATGGTTCTACTGATTCTGCAACTACTCTTACAGCATATACTCTTCCAGGAGCCCCCACGAATCTAGGTCAATCTTCAACTAATTCATCGGGATTTACCGTGGGTTGGACAGCGGGTACAGGTGCCACGAGTTATACTTATACATTGAATGGTGGTGCTTCCACATCAATTGGTCTAGTCACAAGCTATGCCTTTAGTGGCTTGCCATCGGGATCAACCAACACGGTAGTTATATCAGCAGTATATTCAGGATATTCTAATTCCTCTACTCTTACAGCCTATACT
>Ga0114958_10002426_pt1 | contig 13965 bp, 10 predicted proteins | sample C_130208_EF_Meta_FD_89577 | JGI IMG/M metagenome (GOLD analysis project Ga0114958, IMG submission 89577) | Freshwater microbial communities from Lake Croche, Canada to study carbon cycling - C_130208_EF_MetaG | ecosystem: Environmental > Aquatic > Freshwater > Lake | place: Lake Croche, Canada... | reverse complement strand
GTCATGCGGCAGCATGCCCTTGGTATCCTCAGACCCTGCGCGCGTTTTAAATACGCAACTCATTTTTGACCCTAGTGGTGAACAAATCGCGCGGTACGACAAAATTCATTTATTTGGATTTACGCGCGGTACCGAAAGTTATGACGAGTCGCGTGGCATTTTGGCGGGCGATCGTATTTGTCGGGTAGACACCACAGCGATTAATTTGGGCTTGTCGATTTGCTACGACTTGCGCTTTCCTGAGCTTTATCGTGCACTTGGTGAAGTTGATTTGATTCTGGTTCCTTCGGCGTTTACTTACACAACGGGTCGGGCCCACTGGGAGACCCTCTTGCGCGCACGGGCAATCGAAAATCAGTGCTATGTTTTGGCGCCCGCGCAAGGCGGCACTCACGAGAATGGTCGACGCACCTGGGGGCACTCAATTCTGATTGACCCCTGGGGCGAGATTTTGGCAGTTTTACCCGAGCATGAGGGGGTCGTAAGCGGTACCATAGATCCTATGCGGTTAGCTGAAGTGCGGCAGTCTTTGCCGGCTCTCGCCCACCGCAAGCTCTTTACCTAATTTTATAAGCTGATTCATGAAACTGACTGACCCCGCTATTGTCTCGCTTGCCACCGCAAAAACTTTGCTGCTCGATCCGTGGGGCTTGTCTGAAAATGACATGGCACGTGCGATTGGCGAGATTTTTACCCACAAAGTGGATTACGCCGATTTGTATTTTCAATACACGCGTAGTGAAGGCTGGAGTCTCGAAGAAGGGATCGTTAAAACCGGTAGCTTTTCGATTTCGCAAGGCGTGGGTGTGCGTGCCGTAGCAGGTGAAAAAACTGCTTTCGCCTACTCGGATACCTTATCGCCTGAGGCGTTGTTGTCTTCTGCGCGTGCGGTGCGCAGTATTGCGCGCCAAGGCGCCGGTAAAACAAAAGTGCGTGCCGGTGACGATCCGCGCCCAGGTCAAAGTTTGTATGCGCCCGTTGACCCGTTGGGCACAATGAGTGCCCCCGAAAAAGTTGGCCTGCTTGAGCGCATTGAAAAAATGGCGCGTGCACGCGATCCACACGTGGCACAGGTCATGGCGAGTTTAGGGATGGAGTACGACGTCATCATGGTTGCAGGCAGCGATGGTCGCCTGGCCGCTGACGTCAGGCCGTTAGTGCGCTTGTCTTTGACCGTTGTCGTCGAGCGCAACGGTCGCCGTGAAACTGGTCACGCGGGTGGCGGCGGTCGCACTGGCTTAGGGTACTTCTCTGACGAAACCTTAACTCAATATGTTGAGCAAGCTGTGCACGAAGCGATGATCAATCTGGATGCGCAGCCCGCGCCCGCCGGCGAAATGACCGTGGTATTAGCTGCGGGCTGGCCCGGCATTTTGCTTCATGAGGCGGTCGGTCACGGGCTTGAGGGTGACTTCAATCGCAAAGGTTCTAGCGTCTTTACTGGCCGGATTGGTCAGCGCGTGGCATCAAAAGGCGTCACCGTTGTTGATGACGGCACGATTGAAGGGCGCCGCGGATCATTGAATGTCGATGACGAAGGCAACCCCACGCAGCGCAATGTTCTGATCGAAGATGGGATTTTGCGCGGATATATGCAAGACACCTTGAATTCAAGGCTGATGAAAACGGCCGCGACCGGTAACGGTCGGCGCGAATCGTTCGCGCATCTGCCGATGCCACGCATGACCAACACTTTCATGCTGTCTGGCAAAACACCACCCGAAGAAATTATTGCGTCAGTTAAAAAAGGGATCTACGCCGCAAACTTTGGTGGCGGACAGGTTGATATTACGAGCGGCAAGTTTGTCTTTTCAACCTCTGAAGCCTACATGATTGAAAACGGCCGGATCACCTACCCGGTCAAGGGTGCGACGCTCATCGGCAGTGGCCCCGAAGCCATGAACCGTGTCAGCATGATCGGCAACAATATGAAGCTTGACAGCGGTGTTGGCACTTGCGGTAAAGAGGGCCAAAGTGTTCCGGTTGGGGTAGGGATGCCAACCATCAAGATGGAGGGGCTGACTGTTGGCGGTACTGCTTAGTATTGCAGGCCGCTGAAAGTCTGCTCTGTGGTGGCATTGCCTGGTTGATCAAAGAGCCGAAATTCGGCAACAACGGGTGAATGCTGTGGTTTAACTAAATTCACTATCTATTATTTTCAGCATCAGGAGGATGTTTTGTCACACAATACAGATGATTTGCGCATTCGTGAGATTAAAGAACTTGCGCCACCTTCGCATACGATGCGAGAGCACCCACGTACACCTGAGGTGTCATCGATCGTCTTCGAAGCGCGTCAAGCGATTCATCGTATTTTGCATGGCATGGATGATCGACTGGTGGTGGTCATTGGCCCCTGTTCGATTCACGACACGACAGCCGCACTCGATTATGCAAAACGACTCAAGGTCGAGCGCGACCGTTTCAAAGGCGAACTTGAAGTTGTTATGCGCGTCTACTTTGAAAAGCCCCGTACGACGGTTGGCTGGAAAGGTTTGATCAACGACCCCGAAATGGATGGCAGCTTTAATATCAACAAAGGTCTAAAAACAGCGCGCGGTTTGCTGTTGGCAATCAATGAGTTGGGCTTGCCCGCGGGTTGCGAGTTTCTTGACATGATTTCTCCTCAGTACATTGCTGACTTAGTATCCTGGGGAGCAATCGGTGCGCGCACCACCGAGAGCCAAGTTCATCGCGAACTGGCCTCTGGGCTGTCATGCCCAGTAGGTTTCAAAAACGGTACCGACGGTAATGTCAAGATTGCTGTCGACGCCATGAAATCTGCGTTTGCACCCCATCACTTTTTGTCGGTGACAAAAGGCGGTCATTCAGCGATTGTGTCAACCACAGGTAACGAAGATTGCCATGTGATTTTGCGTGGTGGTAAAACGCCTAATTACGATGCAGCCAGTGTGCAAGCGGCTTGTGCTGAGATGGCAAAGGCCGGTCTTGCCCAACGCGTCATGGTAGATGCCAGCCACGCAAACAGTAACAAAAAACCAGAAAATCAACCTGCGGTCTGCGACGAAGTCGGGGTGCAAATCGCCGGCGGCGACGATCGTATTTTTGGCTTAATGGTTGAAAGTAATCTGGTGGCAGGTCGTCAAGAGATTGTCGCCGGTCAGGCGCTGGTGTACGGCCAGAGCGTGACCGATGGGTGCATCGACTGGCAAAGTTCAGTTGGCGTGCTTGAGCGTTTGGCCGAGAGCGTGCGCGCTCGCCGCCGCACCGTGTTGGCCACCGGACAATAATGTTTAGATCGCAATTGCGCGCGGCACGCGCGTGATTGCACCGCCACTTTTCATGAGATTGAGTCAATGAACGCTTTGCATTCCGCACAAACCTTAAAGCGCCCACTGCCGCCCGAGATGATCGTGGCGCTTCAAGGGCAATTTGCCGAACGCTTTTCAATGGCGAATGCGGTGCGTGATCACCACGGCAAAGACGAATCGCCGTTTCCGTCGATGTTGCCCGACGGTGTCGTTTTTGCACAAAGCACCGATGAAGTCGTGGCAGTCGTCAAACTCTGTGGCCAATACAATATTCCCTTAATTCCTTACGGCGCCGGCTCGTCGCTTGAGGGGCACATTTTGGCAATTCAAGGCGGAATCAGTCTTGATGTCACCGCCATGAATAAAATTGTGTCGTTAAACACCGAAGACCAAACCGTCACCGTTCAAGCAGGTTTGACGCGTAAGCAGCTCAACGAACAAATCCGTGACACCGGTTTGTTTTTTCCGATCGACCCGGGTGCTGATGCCTCGCTGGGGGGTATGTCGGCGACGCGCGCTTCGGGCACCAACGCCGTGCGCTATGGCACCATGCGTGAAAATGTTGTCTCGCTGACTGTGGTCACTGCCGAGGGCAAAGTGATTCGTACCTCGCGCCGTGCGCGCAAGTCTTCGGCAGGTTACGATCTGACGCGTATTTTTGTGGGCAGCGAGGGAACGCTTGGCGTAATCACAGAGGTGACGGTCAAGCTGTATCCGCAACCAGAAGCGGTCTCGGCAGCGGTCTGCAATTTTTCGACTGTTCACGAAGCCGTACAGTGCGTGATTCAAACCATTCAGATGGGCGTGCCGATTGCGCGTGTTGAGTTAATGGACGCCGCCGCGGTGATGGCCGGTAACCGCTATAGCAAGCTGACGCTGCGCGAAACCCCGTTACTGCTGTTTGAATTTCATGGTTCAGAGGCAAGCGTCAAAGAGCAAGCGCAAACCGTGCAAGAGCTGGCAAAAGATTGCGGCGGAATGGATTTTGAATGGGCCGAACGTCCCGAAGATCGTAATCGGCTCTGGACTGCGCGCCACAATGCCTATTTTGCGGGCTTACAGTTGCGTCCTGGCTGCAAATCAAATACCACTGATGTTTGCGTGCCGCTCTCGCGTTTGGCCGAAAGCATTGATTTGGCCACCCAAGAATTAGCAAAGGCAAGTTTCCCAAGCACAATCGTCGGCCACGTGGGCGATGGTAATTTTCATGTGCTGATGTTGCTCGACCCGAATAATCCAGCTGAATGGGATGAATCTGAAAGAATCAACCATGCGCTTGTCACGCAGGCCATTGAAGCGGACGGCACCTGTACAGGCGAACACGGTATCGGTTTACACAAAATGCAGTTTATGGTCCACGAGCACGGCGAAGATGCTCTTGACCTCATGCGGTCATTAAAGAGGGCGTTCGATCCGCAGAATATACTCAACCCAGGCAAAATTATCGAACCCCGAGCGTCATTGCACTGAGCTAGGCTTTGCGGAGAAAAAAATGAACGCAGTTTCAGAGCAAACACTTTCGGCAGTGTCGGGGCCCGAGGCGGCGGTCGTCGTGCAGGCTCTTTTGCAAGTCTTGCCCGCGCACTGCGTGCTCAGTCGTACTGAAGAGACACGGCCCTACGAGTGCGATGGTTTGTCGTTGTTTCGCTCGGTGCCGATGGCCGTGGTGTTGCCCGAAACTGAAGCACAGGTTCAAGCGGTGCTCGTCACATGCCACCGATTAAACGTGCCGGTAGTCGCGCGTGGGGCTGGTACAGGCTTATCAGGCGGCGCCATGCCCCACGCCCAGGGCGTATTGCTCGGCCTGGCAAAGTTTAATCGTATCAAACATATTGACCGCGAGGCAGCCATAGCAGTAGTTGAACCAGGCGTACGCAACCTTGCCGTGTCTGAGGCTGTGAGCCCCTTTGGTCTGTACTACGCACCCGATCCCTCTAGTCAGATTGCTTGTTCAATTGGTGGCAATGTTGCTGAAAACTCAGGTGGCGTGCACTGCTTAAAGTACGGCCTCACGGTTCACAATGTGTTGAAAGTACGTATGGTCAGCATGAGCGGCGAGATCATCGAACTCGGTTCGTTAGCGCCCGATAGCGCAGGCCCCGAGTTGCTGTCGGTATTTGTAGGCTCTGAAGGCATGCTGGGTGTGGTCACTGAGGTGACCTTGCGCCTAACCCCTAAGCCCGCACTGGCAAGCGTCATCATGGCAAGCTTTGACGATGTCGAAAAAGCTAGTCAGGCCGTTGCGCAAATCATTGCCGCAGGTATTATTCCGGCGGGTCTTGAGATGATGGACAAGCAAGCCACCCAGATGGTAGAGCCCTTTGTCAAAGCAGGGTATGACACCGAGGCTGAGGCGATTTTGTTGTGCGAATCAGATGGCACGGTCGACGAAGTTGCTGACGAAATCATCCGGATGCAGCAGGTGTTTGAAAAAGCCGGCGCCACACGACTACAAGTGTCGCAAACCGAGGCAGAACGTTTACGGTTTTGGGCCGGGCGTAAAAATGCCTTTCCGGCCGCAGGACGTGTTTCGCCCGATTATTACTGTATGGACGGCACCATTCCCCGTCGCCATTTAGGTCGCGTACTCAACGCGATTAAAGACATGGAAAAGCAGTTCAATATGCGGTGCGCCAATGTCTTTCATGCTGGTGATGGAAATTTACATCCGCTGATTTTATTTGATTCAAATTTTCCAGATGAAGTGCGTCGTGCTGAAGACTTTGGCGCTGCAATCCTTGAGTTATGTGTCGAAGTGGGTGGCACGATCACTGGTGAGCATGGCGTAGGTATGGAGAAAATCAATCAGATGTGTGTTCAGTTTTCTCGCCTAGAGCTTGAGGCCTTTACTGCCGTCAAACGTGCTTTTGACCCGGCTGGTTTGTTGAACCCCGAGAAAGTCATCCCGACGCTGCAGCGTTGCGCCGAGTACGGCAAGATGCATGTGCACGGCGGCGCACTGGCGTTTCCTGACCTGCCGCGCTTTTAGGTCATGATGGATCACGTGATCGCCCAGTTACGCGAGCAAGTGCTAGACGCCGCCCAGCGCAAACACACCCTTCTGATTGAGGGTGGTGGCACCAAAAAATTTTACGGCAATCTTGCGTTAGACAGCGTTGACAAGGCTGCGCCAGACGCCATTGATAAGCATGTGCCACCCAACACGAATGCTGGTGTCGCTCTTAAGCTCAGTGCCCTGCGCGGCATCATTAACTATCAACCGACAGAGCTGGTTGTGACGGCTTGGGCGGGCACACCTCTACAAGAGGTAATTGACACGCTCGCGGCCTCAAAACAAATGCTTGCCTTTGATCCACCAGCGTTTGGTGCACAGGCAACTCTTGGCGGGTGCGTTGCTGCTGGTCTTGCCGGGCCGGGTCGCTATGCCGGTGGGCCCGTCAAAGACTATGTGCTGGGCACACAGCTGCTCACCGCAAGCGGTAACGTCTTGAAGTTTGGTGGCGAGGTCATGAAAAACGTGGCTGGCTATGACGTATCGCGCTTATTGGTTGGATCTATGGGCATGTTTGGCGCACTGACTCAGGTGTCAGTGAAGGTTGCACCCAAGCCGCAAGCGGTCTGTACACTTGAATTTGATCTTGATGAGCCCAGCGCACTGGCACTGTGTCACAGTTGGCGTGCGCAGCCCTTACCAATTTCTGCCACGGCCTGGCAAACGACGCAAGGGGCTCTGGGTTGTTTGAAAGTTCGACTGGCTGGGGCGGGTGCTGCGTTAAAAACAGCACAACAAAAAATGGGTGGTCAGGTGGTTGCAGACGAACAGGCGGCTGAGTATTGGGCTGCGCTGCGCGAGCAGAAACTTGCGTTTTTTGCGACGCCCACGTTGTGGCGTTTGGCCGTGGCGCCCGGTACACCGGCACTGAACTTGGGCCCGACGTTGATAGAGTGGGGCGGTGGTCAACGCTGGGTCGCAGCAGGGCTTGAGGCTGCTGCAGTCAGGCGAGTCGCCGAGCAGGCGGGCGGTCATGCCACGTTGTTTCGAGTCTCGTCTGAACATACGCCTCCCGAACAAGGCGTGTTTCACCCGGTGGCGGCTGGCGTTTTAGAGGTGGTCAAACGACTCAAACATGAATTTGATCCACAGGGATTATTTAACCCAGGTCGCTTAGTTTACGGACTCTGACGAGAGACATATGCAAACAAATCTTGCCGACTGGGCCCGTCTATCAGAACTTGGTCAAGAGGCTGACGACATTTTGCGGCGCTGTGTGCACTGTGGCTTTTGCCAGGCGACTTGTCCAACCTACCAAGTGCTGGGCGACGAACTCGACAGCCCACGCGGTCGAATCTATCTGATCAAAGAGCTTCTTGAAGGCCAAGAACCTACGCAAACGACCCAGTTGCATCTTGATCGGTGCCTGACGTGTCGCAACTGCGAAACCACGTGTCCGTCTGGGGTCGAGTATGGTCATTTGATCGACATCGGCCGTAAGATTGTTGAAGAAAAAGTGCCGCGTCCGTTAACGCAGCGCCTGCAGCGTGCTCTGTTACGCAAGGGTCTTAACTCACCTCTTTTTGCACCGGCTTATAAAGTTGGTCAGGCCGTGCGCGGGTTGTTGCCCGCCAGTCTCCAGAAAAAAGTCGTGCAAGCGCGTCCGACGGGTGTGCGTCCTGACACCAGTCGTCACGCAAAGCAAGTGCTCTTGTTAACAGGCTGCGTGCAGCCCACCATGATGCCTACCATTGATGCGGCCACGATTCGCGTGCTTGATCGTTTGGGGATTGGTACGCAAGTGGCGCAAGGTGGCGGCTGTTGCGGCGCGCTCAATTTTCATCTGGATGACCAAGAGGCTGCGCGCGTGCAGATGCGCTTAAATATCGACGCCTGGCTGCCGCTCATTGAAGCTGGCGCAATTGAGGCGATTGTGATGAATGCGTCTGGCTGTGGTGCGATGGTGGTTGAATATGCCCATCATTTGCGACACGATCCGGTGTACGCCGCCAAAGCACAAAAAGTTGTAGCGCTTGTGCAAGACGTCGCCCAGATCGTGGCCCCTCTCGCCGAGGTGCTTGTGACGCAACTCGATGCCTCACGTTTGCCTCAACGACCCGCTTTTCACCCTCCGTGCACGCTACAGCACTGGCAAGGCTTGCGACCACTCAGTGAAGCCTTATTTGTCAAACTAGGTTTAGCGCTGCAACCATTTACCGAAACCCATCTTTGTTGTGGTTCAGCGGGTGCTTATTCGGTTTTACAGCCCGAAATTTCAACAGCGCTCCGTGATCGTAAGTTGTCACAACTCAGTGAGGCTAAACCTGACGTAGTGCTCTCTTCTAACATTGGGTGTATCGGGCATTTGCAAAGCGGCACCGACATTGCAGTACGCCACTGGATCGAAGTTGTGGATGCTGCACTTTTGTAGCGGCGATAACTGCAAAGCGGGGCTGAATCAAGCAGTTCTTTGCGCAAATGGTCTCAAAGGAAGCATTAATTGGTAACCTCAAAGTCATCTGTTCATCCTACCTTTGAGTGCTATGTCAGTCAGCTTGAATGTTTCAACTTTAAGTCCCGACTCTCCTGACTTGGATGACCACGGTCTGCACGCTGCACACTATGTTGGGTTGTTGGCGCGTCGCCTGCGTGCGATGGGGCATTACACCAAACAGTTGACGGATGAATGGATTGAGGTCCTTTGCCGCGCGACCCCTTTGCGTGATATCGGTAAAGTCACCATACCAGACCACATCCTTTTGAAAGATGGTAAGTTGTCACAGGCCGATTGGTCTGTCGTGCAAACACATGCGCATTTGGGTGAAGCCATTTTGACTACGATGGCTGCGCAACTCGAAGAGACCTCGGATGTTCTCGAGGTCGCGATCACCGTGGCGGGTTCACACCACGAAAAGTGGGATGGTACGGGCTACCCTCGCGGTCTGAAAGGTGAGCAGATCGCCTTATCCGCAAGACTCGTGTCGCTTGTCGATATGTACGATGCGTTAGTGTCGTTCAGAGCCTACAAACGCAGCTGGACGCACGCCGAGGCGAGGGAAGAGATCGTACGCCATCGCAATACCTCGTTTGAATCTGTGCTCGTTGATGCGTTTTTGGCTGAGTCCGAGGCAATTGAGCAGTTTTGTATGGCTCAAAGTGTTGAGTCATTGCGGGGTAAGCCGTGGCTCAAGGGTGGGGTGATACCGTATGAGCACACGCCCGTGCGGCAAACGCTCGTGCGCTTTGAAGAGCGGTTTGAACAATTGTTTAAAAACTCGCCGGTGGGGTTGGCGATGGTTGACCAGCACACTGGGCAGTTTTGTGAAGTGAATCAAGCCTTGCTGACTTGGACAGGCTATTCGCGGCAGGAGTTTTTAGCGCTGAAGTATGCCGACATCACTCCAGAAGCATATCGGGCACAGGATCAACAACAGCTTGAGGATTTGAAGCACGAGGGGCGGTTTGGCCCAAATCAAAAAGAATATATTCGTCGAGATGGGACTCAGTTTCCGATCCGGATCAGTGGCTTTAAGTTGATCGACGTGAACGGTCAACCCGTGGTTTGGGGCATGATCGAGAATTTAAGTGAGCACCTTGAGCGCATTAAGCTCGAGAAAGAACTAGCCGATAATGTCGGGCAGCTTAAAACCCTTGTTCACGCCATCCCCGATGTCGTCTGGTTTAAAGATACTCAAGAGCGTTTTCAGTTTTGTAATGCACGCTTTGAAAGTTATTTTGGGGCAACCGAAGAGCAAATCGTTGGGCAAAAAGCCAGTGCTTTTGTTGACAAAGACCGAGCAGAAATGTTTAGGATTGGCGATCAACTTGCGATTGAACAGGGCACGTCGCATATCTCAGAAGAATGGGTGACGTTTGCTGCTGACGGCCACAAAGAGTTGCTCGAAGTGACAAAAAGCCCCGTTTATTCTGAAGATGGCAAACTGCTAGGTGTGTTGGGGATTGGCCGCGATGTGAGTCGTCGCAGGCAGCTTGAGGATCAGACTAAAGATCGTGCTTTTTTTGATGGTCTGACAAAACTACCTAATCGCTATTTGCTAGAAGACAGACTCAAGATCGCGATGGCCAACAGCAAACGTAACGCGAATTATTGCGCACTGCTGTTTATGGATCTTGACTCGTTTAAAGGATTAAACGATCAGCACGGTCACGTTTTTGGTGACGTTGTCTTGCGCGAGGCAGCCTCGCGCCTGTTGGCTTGCGTGCGTGAGGTGGATACCGTTGCCCGGTTTGGCGGCGATGAGTTTGTGGTGGTCTTGAATCAGCTACACAATGATCTCGACTACTCAATCGAAACAGCATGCCGAATGGCTGAAAAAATGCGCGTGGCTCTGGCCCTGCCTTATATTCTTAGCCGGGCCTCAAGCGAAGATGCTCCTGAAATGAAGCGCGCGAATCGCAAAGAACGCTATCCGTCAGACGGCAGTGATATTGTGTACCAAGGCGGCACGAGCATTGGGATCGTCATGTTTTTAGGCGACGAGGTGACGCAAATAGAATTATTCGCACAAGCCGATAAGGCCATGTATCAGGCGAAAAAATCGGGTGGTAACAGTGTGTGTTTTTTTAACGAAGCTTAGATCAAAACGACTTCACGACTGCGAGTCGCCGTGTGCGACGAACCCGCATCTGCCATCTGCCATTTGCCATTTCTATTGCTAAAAGCTGCCATGACTCTGCCCTCGGTAGGGCAGATTTGAGCCATTGACATTCTTTTCAGTGCTAAGCCCTTGACTGTCAATGAGTTTTAACTCGCTTCGACCGCCTTGACCATATCCTCAATCACTTTCTTCGCATCGCCAAACACCATCATGGTTTTGTCCATGTAGAAGAGTTCGTTATCTAGGCCGGCATAGCCCGAGGCCATTGAACGCTTGTTCACGATAATGGTTTTGGCTTTGTAGGCCTCAAGGATTGGCATCCCAGCAATCGGTGACTTAGGATCATTTTTTGCAGCAGGGTTGACCACGTCGTTGGCACCCAGCACCAGCACCACATCGGTCTGTGCAAATTCGCTGTTGATATCTTCCATCTCAAAGACCTGATCGTAGGGGACCTCAGCCTCGGCCAGAAGCACATTCATGTGTCCAGGCATGCGTCCGGCAACCGGATGAATCGCGTACTTCACGGTTACGCCGTGTTCGGTCAATTTTTCAGCGAGTTCTTTCAACGCGTGTTGAGCGCGCGCGACCGCTAAGCCGTAGCCAGGTACGATCGTGACGGTTTCTGCGTTGGTTAGTAAAAAGGCCGCATCATCTGAGCTGCCCGAGCGCACGTTACGCTGCTCTTGACCGCCTGCCGCTGCACCACCATCGCTTGTGCCGCCAAAACCACCCAAAATCACGTTAAAGAACGAGCGGTTCATGGCCTTACACATGATGTAAGACAAGATCGCGCCTGAAGAGCCAACCAGTGAGCCAGCGATGATCAGCATTGGGTTATTCAAAGAAAAACCAATACCTGCGGCAGCCCAGCCCGAATAGCTGTTGAGCATCGACACCACAACCGGCATATCAGCGCCACCAATTGGGATGATGATCAACACGCCCAACAGAAAGCCGATCACCGTCATGATGATGAACGGTGTCCAGCTTTGGGTCACCATAAACCAGACACCGCAGCCAAGCATCACTAGCGCTAAAGCCAGGTTAAACAAGTGTTGCCCCGGAAACGACACCGGCGCACCTTGAAACAGCCTGAACTTGTATTTGCCTGACAATTTACCAAACGCAATCACTGAACCTGAAAACGTGATTGCTCCAACGAAGGTGCCAATAAATAACTCAAGGCGATTACCAACTGGTATTGGTTGCCCCGCAGCAGCCACAACTTTAAAGGCCTCTGGCTCAGCAACAATCGCCACTGCGATGGCCACCGCAGCCAAACCAATCATGCTGTGCATGAAGGCGACGAGTTCGGGCATTTTGGTCATTTCTACGCGTTTTGCCATCAGCGTGCCAACCGAGCCACCAACCAATAAGCCTAACAAGACCCAGCCCAAGCCTGCGACGGTGCGCGCTTCGTTCACTGACCCTACGATCAGGGCTGCAGTTGTCAGCACAGCAATCACCATACCGATCATGCCAAAGGCATTGCCTAAGCGTGAAGTGGTGGGGTGCGACAAACCTTTCAGTGCCTGAATAAAACAGACCGAGGCAACTAGGTACAACAAGGTGACTACATTGATTGAGATCATGCTTTGCCCCCATTTGCGTGGGTGTCATCGGTTTTTGCCTTGGGCGCTTTTTTCTTGAACATTTCAAGCATTCGGCGTGTAACCAAAAAACCGCCAAACACGTTGACGGCAGCCAGTGCTACCGCAAATACGCCCATACCGCGAGCTAGGCCGCCTTCAGTGAGCGCGGCCGCGAGCATGGCGCCCACAATCACAATCGCCGAGATCGCGTTGGTGACAGCCATCAACGGCGTATGCAAGGCGGGAGTGACGTTCCAGACCACGTGGTATCCCACGTAAATCGCCAGAACAAAAATAATCAGATTGATAAGGGTGGGGCTGATCGCGTCCATTATTTCTTCCGTAAGTTTTGGCCGCCTTCGCAGACCAGACAGGCTTGAACAATATCGTCATCGCGCGCAATGGCGAGCTTGCCTTCTTTATCAATAATGAGTTTTAAGAAGTCAAGCAAATTGCGGGCATAGAGGGCCGAGGCATCGGTGGCAACCATGCCTGGTAGATTGGTGAGGCCAACCAAGGTGACACCATTTTCTTGCACCACCAAGCCTTTTTGTGACAAGGGGCAGTTTCCACCTCGTTCAACGGCCAAGTCAATAATGACTGAGCCGGGTTTCATGGCGCGCACGGTGTCGGCCGAGATCAAGGTGGGGGCGGGGCGCCCTGGGATCAACGCAGTCGCAATCACCAGATCGGCTTGTTTGCAGCGCTCGGATACCAACACGGCCTGGCGCGCCATCCAGCTTGCGGGCATGGGGCGAGCATAGCCGCCAACGCCTTTTGCGATTTCTCGCTCTTCGTCGGTTTCAAAGGGCACGTCAATAAACTTTGCGCCAAGCGACTCGACTTGTTCTTTTGCGGCTGGGCGTACGTCAGAGGCTTCGACAACGGCACCTAAGCGCTTGGCAGTCGCAATCGCCTGCAAGCCTGCAACGCCCGTACCCAAAATCACAACGCGCGCGGCTTTAATAGTGCCGGCAGCGGTCATCATCATCGGAAACATGCGGCCGTAATAGTGCGCACCGAGCAGCACGGCCTTGTAGCCGGCTAGGTTGGCCTGCGAGGACAGCACGTCTAAACTTTGAGCTCGTGTGGTGCGAGGCGCTGCCTCAAGGGCAAAGGCGGTCAGCCCAGCCTGAGCCATCGCGTCAAGGCCTTCGGCGTCAAATGGATCAAGCATGCCCGCCAGTGCTGTACCCGCTTTGATCTGTGTGAGCTCGGTCGTGCTGGGTGCTCGCACTTTTAAGATGAGCTCGGCTCCAAAGGCCTGAGTTGCGTCGGTGATTAAGGCGCCGGCCTGCTCGTAGGCGTCGTTGCCGAAATGGGCGGTTAAGCCGGCATCGCGCTCAACAAGCACTTGATGGCCAGCAGCAACGTATTTTTTCACCGTTTCTGGTGTGGCCGAAACTCGAGTCTCGCTGTCGCGGGTCTCGCGCGGGATTCCAATGCGCATCGACTTCTCCGAAGATAATCTGTAATAGTGCGGCAGTTTACCTGTTTTGACTCCGAAACTTGTTATTTCCTGACTG
>Ga0114958_10002424_pt1 | contig 13968 bp, 12 predicted proteins | sample C_130208_EF_Meta_FD_89577 | JGI IMG/M metagenome (GOLD analysis project Ga0114958, IMG submission 89577) | Freshwater microbial communities from Lake Croche, Canada to study carbon cycling - C_130208_EF_MetaG | ecosystem: Environmental > Aquatic > Freshwater > Lake | place: Lake Croche, Canada... | reverse complement strand
ATGCGAGTAATCGATCGTGATGGGTATCAAGTTGAAGATGAAATGAAAAAGTGGCTTGGCACACAGCAAGAATATTTCTCTCAACACTCAATGCGCGAAAAGGCAGATTTCTTACTAACTACCTAAAATTACCAATATGTCTGACCTTACCGGCGAGCTAATTGATGGGCGTTACCAGCTCATCCGCCAAATGGCATCAGGCGGTATGGCTACCATCTATGAAGCGCTAGATACTCGTTTAGATCGCAAAGTTGCAGTCAAGGTAATGCATCCGCATTTAGCACAAGATGAACAATTTGTAGAACGTTTCATTCGCGAAGCCAAAGCTTCAGCGGCTCTTTCGCATCCAAATATCGTCTCTGTGCAAGACCAAGGTTGGAATCAACACGGAGCTCCGGCCGTCTTTTTAGTGATGGAGCTAGTTGAGGGCCACACATTACGAGAATATTTAAATGAACAAGGCGCTTTGACGGTGGAGGCAGGAATAAAATTTTTGCTACCTGTATTAAGTGCGCTCTCTGCGGCGCATAAGCTGGGTATCGTCCATCGCGATATAAAGCCCGATAATATTTTGATCTCAAAAGAAGGACGGATCAAAATTGCTGATTTTGGATTAGCAAAGGGTCCACTACTTGGCACAACCATGACCGCCGAATCCAGCATCGTCTTGGGAAGTGTCTCTTACTTATCCCCCGAACAAGTACAACGTGGCATCGCCGATGCGCGTAGCGATGTTTACTCTGCTGGAATTACCGCCTTTGAAATATTTACCGGTGAAAAGCCATTTGCAGGAGCTGAACCAATTCAAATCGCCTATATGCATGTTAACGATCGTGTGCCACTGATGAGCAGTAAGCGCAGTGGAATACCGCCTGAATTAGATCAATTAATTTATCGCGCAACTAATTCAGATCCTGATGCGCGCCCACGTGATGGCCACGAATTTCACCAGGCGCTTACTTCAATTTCCCAAGCCCTTGACCCGAATCAGAAACAATTAAGTCTAGAACTAGATATACCAATCGCTCCGATGCGCCCGATATCTAAGAAACCATCTCGCCGTGAACGGGCACAAATCGAAAAGGATAAGACTGTGGCTATAAAGAAACGTGAAAATACCAGTGAAAATAAAAAGTCTGAAGTTAAAGAGACGACTGCACAACTGCGTAAAAAGAGAAAGGCCAGCAAGCGAGTGCGTCGCAACCGCTATATCGCAGCTGGCTTGGCCATCGCGCTGGGCATCTTTGGTTGGTATGTATTGGTTGGTCCCGGTTCAAAGGTGGTTGTGCCCTCGATAGTTGGTGCCACTGAAAAGGAAGCAACTAGCGCACTTACTCCGCTGGGATTAACGCTGGTTATCTCAGAGAAGCGCTTCGATGAAGAGATTACATCTGGCTTAATCATTGAATCTGACCCTGCAGGCGGTGGAAAAGTCGATGCTGGGGGCGCGGTTAAGGCGGTTATCTCTAAAGGCCCAGAACGTTATGTAATTCCATCACTAACTGGATTAACACCGGAGGCTGCTGTAAATCTCCTTGCCAAATATCCACTAAAAGTTGGCGAATTAAACGAAGTCTATAACGATGTAATTCCGAAAGGTCTTGTTATTGGTTCCTCACCTACACGAGGTGAAAGCGTTAAACGCGATACCGTAATTAATCTTGGAATAAGTAAAGGTATCGAAACTCTCGATGTAGCTTCCTTTGTTGGCAAATCTGGTGATCAGGCGCTAAATGAATTAACAGATGCGGGATTTAACGTTGATACCGTAGATCAATTTAGCGAAAGCGTCTTAGCTGGAGCAGTCATTTCGCAGCTACCATCAGGCGGAGCACCGCTAGCAAAAGGCGCCAAGATTACTTTGACAATCTCTAAAGGATCTGAACTTGTCTTCATTCCAAATGTCTTCTCATTGACTGAAGCCAAGGCAGTTGCGGCGTTAACTGATCTGGAACTTAAAGTTGTTGTTAAAAAGATTGGCGTCAAGAAGGTAAAGGCGGTAACCAATATCGCACCTAAGGTCGGCACCAAGGTCAAACGCGGCAGCACGGTGACTATCACTGTAGGGTAGGCCAATGCCTAAAACCTCACCGCGCATCGGCGCACACACGCCGACCACTGGTGGAATGGCAAAACGTGCGATTGCATACGCTGAGACAATTGGCGCAGAAGCGATCCAAGTCTTTACCTCAAATCCCCGTGGTTGGGCGATGCCTGAAACAAATCATGAAGCCGATGCGCTCTTTCGCGAAAAAGCTGCCGCTCTTGATATCGAAACTTATGTTCATGCACCATTCTTAATTAACTTAGGTTCTCCAACAGAAGGAACATATTTAAATTCGCTAGCTTCAACCGAATTCTCGCTCAAGCGCGGCAAGGAAATTGGCGCACTCGGTGTTGTCGTTCACACCGGCTCAGCCGTTAACGAAGATTTTATTGATAAGGCTTGGAAGCAGATCCATAAAGGAATGATGCCGATATTAAATGCGCTAACTGATGACTCTCCCATGTTGCTGCTGGAACCAACCGCCGGGCAAGGACAATCACTGGTTAAGCGCCTCGAAGATTTAGAAAACTACTTAAAGGCGCTGGAATACCATCCCAAAGTTGGCATCTGTTTAGATACTTGCCACGTCTTTGCCGCAGGCCATGACATCGCTAAAAAAGGTGGCATGAAAGAGACTTTAGATTTATTGGTCGAAGTTGCCGGTATTGAGCGAATTCAATTAATTCACGCCAATGATTCGATGGATGTCTGTGGCGCCTTAAAAGATCGCCATCAAAATATTGGTGATGGCTTTATCGGCGTTGATCCATTTAAAGAGTTACTCAAGCACCCAGCAGTAAAGAACGCACCACTTATTTTGGAAACGCCAGGCATGGAGCCAGAACACGGTAAAGAGGTTGCGCTCCTCAAGGGCTTACGCGGATGAACGCGCGCCATCAACTGCAATTAAAACTTGCTCCCTGGGCTCTGTTAGCGGTGTCAATGGCATGGGGTGCATCCTTCGTTTTAATGAAACCTGCCATTGAAAGGCAATCAGTCAATAGTTTTCTAGCTACCCGCTTTGTAATAGCTGTTATCGCCATGGTTGCACTACGACCTAACGTAATAAAGAAATTAAACCGTGAACTTGTCTTCAAAGGTTCTACTGCTGGCCTCTTCTTGGGTTCTGGCTACATCTTTCAAACTCTGGGTCTAGCACGCACCGGTGCTGCTGTAACTGGCTTTGTAACTGGCCTATATGTTGTGTTGACTCCACTGCTCGCTGCGATATTTCTTAAAGAGCGGATAAGAGCCTTCACCTGGTTTTGTGTTCTATTGGCGACAGTTGGCCTAGCGCTGCTCTCGCTGCGTGGTTGGTCGGTCGGTATTGGAGAAGCGCTAGTTTTTGTCAGCGCGATCTTATTTGCCGCCCATATTGTCACGCTAAGTAAGTGGAGCTTAGGTTTAGATACCTACGCCCTCACCATTGTGCAGCTGACAATCTGTGCAATTTTGACCGGCGCTATTGCAATTGGTCAAGGTTATGAAAAACCAACAGATGCTGGTGTTTGGGGCGTTGTCATCTTTACCTCGATTATCTGCACTGCAGTCGCTTTTATTGTTCAAACTTGGTCACAGGCGCATATGACTTCAACTAAGGTCGCTGTTATCTTGACGATGGAAGTTGTCTTCGCCGCACTCTTTGCCGTCGTCTTTGGCGGAGAATCTCTTACTTTGCAGGTATCGCTAGGTGGCGCCATGGTTGTAGTCGCTATGTATTTGATAGTAATGAAGGAAGCGTGAGAGGCTAAAGCCATGACCGCACCGATTGATTTACGTTCCGATACTGTAACTCGCCCATCACAGGCAATGCGTGATGTGATGGCGCAAGCGGCGGTCGGTGATGATGTCTATGGTGATGATCCAACGGTAAATTCACTTGAAGAACGCGTTGCAGCGATGTTTGGTAAAGAAGCTGGAGTCTTTACGCCAACTGGATCTTTAGCTAATCAACTAGCCATTCGTATGTTGGTTGCTCCTGGTGAAGAACTTCTGGCAGAAACTAATTCACATATCGTTCGTGCAGAACTCGGCGCCGCTGCAGTCTTTAGCGGAATTACTACCCGTACTTGGCCAGCTAAAAATGGCCTGCTCGTAGCAAAAGATGCCCTAGAAATAGCGCGCCCGAATTCTGGTCCTTACCTTGTATCAACGACTGCTATTGCCGTTGAAAATACCCATAACTTCGGTGGCGGCACCGTACAGCCCTTGGATCAGATCAAAGCGCTACGTAAAGGCGCAAATGATTTAGGTCTAGCCCTTCATTTAGATGGTGCTCGTATCTGGAACGCGCATGTTGCAAGTGGCGTTGCGCTAGATGAATACGGAAAGTTCTTCGACACCATCAGCGTCTGTCTCTCTAAAGGGTTAGGTGCGCCAATTGGTTCGATCATGCTTGGCAAGAAAGATTTAGTATCTAAGGCACGTGTATGGCGTAAACGATATGGTGCGGGCATGCGCCAAGTTGGGCTACTAGCTGGTGCCGCCCATTACGCCCTTGACCACAATATTGCGCGCCTTTCTGAAGATCATCGTCGCGCTAGAGAGATTGCCGTTGCAATTGCCGCGATCGATAAATCATTTGTAGACCCTGCAACAGTTGAGACAAATATCGTGGGACTTGATTTGGCCAGCGCTTCGTACACTGCCGCAGAATTAGCTGCTCGCTGTCGCGAAGCCGGGCTCTGGATCAGTGCGCTCGGTCCAAAATATGCGCGCTTAGTTACACACTTAGATTTTGATGATGAACAGTGCGCGAAGGCAATTGAAATTTTAAAGCGCGCCCTCGTGGCGTAATAGCCAGTCTTTCTTACTTAAACCATACGCATAATTGCCTAGCGCCCCACCTGTTTTAACAATGCGATGGCATGGCACAACTAGCGCAATTGCATTCTTTGCACAGGCAGATCCTGCAGCACGGACCGCAGCTGTTGATCCCGCACGATCAGCTAGATCTGCATAAGAAATAGTCTTACCAGCTTTTACTTTGCGCATCGCCTTCCATGCCGCTTGTGAAAATTTTGCACCTGGTTGACGGACAGAGATTGCATTAATCGCTTCTATATCGCCTGCAAAGTAATCACTCAGTAAATCTGAAATTACCTCAATTTTTGAAACTTCTTTAAAACCTCTTAAGTAATCTGCTTCATCGAGGCCCTCTTTCAAAGCCTTGACGCTGGAGAGATTTAAGCCCAGCAGAATTTGATCAGCAGCAATTAAATTAATAACCCCGATAGGAGATTTAAATTGAGAGATCTGCAGTGGCACATTCGCTAAATTAGCGATCACGCAGCATTTCGGCAACTAAAAATGCAAGTTCTAGGGATTGCGAGTGGTTAAGGCGTGGGTCGCAGGCGCTTTCGTAGCGTGTAGCTAAATCACTTTCGGAGATCTGTTCTCCCCCACCAAGACATTCAGTGACGTCATCGCCGGTTAGCTCAATATGTATTCCACCAGGATGAGTTCCTAAGCCCTTGTGAACTTCAAAGAAGCCCTTTACCTCATCCATCACATCATCAAAGCGGCGGGTCTTATATCCAGTAGCCGCTTCAAAGGTATTGCCATGCATCGGATCGCAGACCCAAAGAACTTGGGCACCTGATTTTGTAACGCCATCGACAAGCGCAGGAAGCGCCTCACGAATCTTGCCCGCTCCCATACGCGTAATAAAAGTTAGGCGACCTGGTTCGCGATCTGGATCTAAACGATCAATTAGGCGAAGTGCATCATCGACTGTGGACTTTGGCCCAAGCTTTACACCGATTGGATTGCGAACCTTTGATGCAAACTCAATATGTGCACCATCTAATTGGCGAGTGCGTTCGCCGATCCAAAGGAAATGCGCAGAAACATCGTATGGCAGCTGCGTACGGGAATCGATACGAGTCAGCGCTTTCTCGTACTCCATAATCAAAGCTTCGTGGCTAGAGTAGAAATCTACTGATTTAAATGAATCAGGATCTACGCCGGCAGATTTCATGAAGTCCAGCGCACGACCAATTTCGCGCGCCATTTGTTCATAGCGATCGCCAACAGATGAATCGCGAATAAATCCCTTATTCCATTCGTGCACCTGACGCAGATCAGCAAATCCGCCTTGGGTAAAGGCGCGAACTAAGTTAAGGGTTGATGCCGAAGTGTTGTAAACGCGGACCATGCGGTTTGGATCTGGAGTACGTGAAGCTTCAGTAAATTCCAGACCGTTGACTGCGTCTCCGCGATAGGCCGGCAAAGTTACATCGCCGCGAGTTTCAAAATCATTCGAACGAGGCTTCGCAAATTGCCCAGCCATACGGCCGACTTTTACTACAGGCAAGCTGGAGTAATACTGCAATACCGCTGCCATCTGCAAGATTGTCTTGATGCGATTGCGAATTGAATCTGCCGTTGCCGCCTCGAAAGTTTCAGCACAGTCGCCACCTTGTAGCCAGAATGCGCGACCAGCCGCTGCTTCGGCAACTTTTGCCTTTAGATCATCACATTCGCCTGCAAAAACAAGCGGCGGAAACGATTTAAGTTCTGCGACTGCCTTCTTAACTGGCTCACCATCTACGCCATCTGGCCATTGCGGTTGTTGCGCCGCAACGAGTCCAGGGGTGAAGAGGTTTTGAAGGGAAGTAGTCATGGAGATAAGAGTAGTTTGCTCAGATGCTCTCGCGCGCGAGAATTATCCGAAGAAGATCTCTGACTCCTTGTAACGCTCAATTGGCACAGTCTTTAGCTTTTCGGTTGCTGTAGCCAGTGGAACGCGCACGATATCTGTGCCGTGGAGCGCGACCATCTTGCCCCAGTCGCCTTCAGATGCAGCAGTGATCGCTTGTAATCCAAAGCGAGTAGCAAGGACGCGGTCGAAGGCAGATGGAGTTCCACCACGTTGGATATGTCCAAGTACAGATGTACGAGCTTCTTTACCGGTCTTGGCTTCAATTTGTTGCGCAAGCCATTCGCCGATACCAGAAAGCTTTACGTGACCGAAAGCATCGAGCTCTGAATCCTTAGTAATCATGTCACCATCTTGTGGGATTGCACCTTCGGCAATAACGATGATTGGTGCATAACTGCTCTTAAATCGTGATTCGACCCATTCGCAGACTTTATCGACTGAGAATTTAACTTCTGGAATTAAGATACAAGCAGCACCACCGGCGATACCTGAGTGGAGTGCGATCCAGCCCGCATGGCGGCCCATAACTTCAACGATAAGTGCGCGGTGATGTGATTCAGCTGTTGTATGCAAGCGATCAATTGCTTCCATCGCGATATTTACAGAAGTATCAAAACCAAATGTGTAATCAGTGTTATTTAGATCATTATCAATTGTCTTTGGAACACCAATTACCTTGACGCCAAGCGCATCTAACTTTGTGGCAACACCGAGTGTATCTTCGCCACCAATTGCAATAAGTGCGTCGATGCCTTGATCTGCCAAGTTCTGCTTGATGCGTTCTACGCCATTTTCAATTTTAAATGGGTTGGTGCGAGATGAACCCAAGATGGTTCCACCGCGAGGCAAGATGCCATGAGTTGTCTCAAGGTTGAGCTCCATTGTGTAATTCTCAAGCGGGCCTTTCCAGCCATCGCGGAAGCCAACGAATTCATGGCCATATTCCTTTACACCTTTACGAACGACTGCGCGGATGACCGCATTCAAACCAGGGCAATCTCCGCCACCTGTAAGGACGCCAATACGCATGAGAAACTCCACTTCAAAAGTTATAAATTCTTAGATCTTAGAGCGATCTTGGAAGGACCAAAAAGATCGAAAACTAGTCAACGTTGACAGGCACAGTCTAGCCTTGCCCCATGGCTAATCGAAAACTGATCGCGGGCGTGGATTCATCTACTCAATCTTGCAAGGTGGTAATTCGTGATGCGGTTACTGGTGAGTTATTGCGTGAAGGCCGCGCTAGCCACCCAGATGGAACTGAGGTAAACCCCGCCCATTGGGTAAAGGCGCTCGATGCAGCAATCAACGAAGCTGGCGGGTTAAGCGACGTGGCAGCGATCTCAATCGGCGGACAACAACATGGCATGGTCACGCTGGATGCAAGCGGTGAAGTAGTTCGCGATGCGCTTTTATGGAATGACACCCGATCTGCGGCAGCGGCAGATGCTTTAAATTCTGAAATTGGTGGAGCAACCGAGATGGCAAAACAAGTTGGCTCGGTCTTAGTTGCATCCTTTACTGCAACCAAGTTACGTTGGCTGGCAGATTCAGAGAAAGATAACGCAGCTAAAGTAGCCGGTGTAGCTCTGCCCCACGATTGGTTATCTTGGCAGTTGCAACACGAGAGCGGTGCGACAAAAGATTTCAGCAAACTATTTACAGATCGCAGTGAAGCATCCGGCACCGGATATTTTGATCCAACTACTTCTACCTATCGCCGAGATATTTTGGCGCTGGCGCTTCGAACAGATCGTGAAATAAATCTTCCCAAGATTATTGCACCATCTGAATTCGGAGGCGTAACTCCAGGTGGAGTAAAGATCGCCCCTGGTGCAGGCGATAACGCAGGTGCTGCACTTGGCATCCAAGCCCAACCAGGTGATGTTGTTGTCTCACTGGGCACAAGTGGAACCGCATTTGCTGTCTCTGATACACCAACTCATGATTCATCGGGCGCTGTTGCTGGATTTGCAGATGCCACCGGACGTTTCTTACCGCTAGTTTGCACTTTAAATGCAGCGCGCATATTAGATGCGGCAACGCGCATCCTTAGCAAGACTCATGATGAAGTTGGTGCGCTTGCCTTATCCGCGAAACCTGGCGCCAACGGTTTATCACTCTTGCCTTACTTTGAAGGCGAACGGACCCCTAACCGCCCACATGCAACTGGTGTGTTTAGCGGAATGAATTTAAATAATTCAAACCCTGCCGATATTGCTCGTGCAATGGTGGAAGGGATGCTCTGCGGCTTAGTCGATGCCGTAGATGCTTTAGAAAAATTAGGCGTAAATGTAAAACGCATAATCTTGATTGGTGGCGCTGCCAAGAATCCAGCTGTTTCTCAGATCGCATCTGCTCTCTTTGGCCGCGAAGTATTAGTTCCACCTGCAGGAGAGTATGTTGCAAATGGCGCAGCTCGCCAAGCGGCATGGGCGCTACTCGGTGGAGATGCCGCACCGATTTGGGACTTAGGAAAGATTGAAAACGTTTCAGCCGTTCCAACACCTGATGTAGTTACTCGATATCGCATCTTGCGCGATCGCACCGAAAACTGGAATTAAAGGAGAAATAAATGTCACTTGCACCAGAAATTGTTAAGCAACTTGCTGATCAGAAGGCTGCGGGTCTTCCCCAAGTTTGGGAAGCGCCTATTCCAATTATTCGCGATCTAACACAAGGCCGCGTCGCCTTCGCGGGTACGCCAGAGCCAATTCATGCCGTGATAAATAGATTCATTCCTGGACCAACTGCTGACTTACCAATCCGTATCTATCGCCCTAATGAAGACCGTAACGCACCTGCAATGGTCTTCTTTCACGGCGGCGGCTGGGTTTTAAACTTTCTAGATATTTATGACGCTGCCTTACATCGCCTCGCAAATCAAAGCGGCTCAGTAATCATTAGCGTTAACTATCAAAAGGCACCGGAACATCCTTTCCCGGCGCCCTTTGATGATTGTTACGCCACTTTGCTCTGGGTTAAATCACACGCCCAAGAATTAGGAATCGATCCCAATCGCGTCGGAGTTGGTGGAGATAGCGCGGGTGGCAATTTAGCTGCCGCCGTTGCGATTAAGGCGCGAGATGAAGCAGTTTCGCTGCGTTATCAATTACTCGTTTATCCATGTGTTGACCGTGACTTCACAACTAAGTCATACATCGAATGCGCCACAGATTTCGGTTTAACTACGCAAGCAATGCAATGGTTCTGGGATCAGTATCTACAAGGAAGCCATCACGATAACAATCCATATGCAGCTCCGATGCGCGCTAAAAGCTTGGTTGGAGTTGCTCCTTCAATCATCATAACTGCGCAATACGATCCACTGGTTAGCGATTCCGAAAATTATTCTGGCAAGCTACAAGGTGATGGAGCAGAGGTGATTTACCGTGAATTTCCAGGAATGATCCATGGTTTCTTTGCTAACGTGGCTGCTACGCCTTCTTCGCATCTAGCCCTTGATTTTGCCGCGGGTGAAATCGTTACCAGAACTAAATAGATATAAATAACCCTAGGAGTTATGGTTACTATTGGCGTCTTGTCCTGATTTATAAATAGATTTTTGAGCACTGGAGAACTTTTCACTAATGTCGCGCCGCAACCTGGCTCTCTTTATCTTGGCCGGCTTTCTCTGGGGTATTCCATATCTCTTCATTCGTGTTGCAGTAGACCCAGAAACTGGCTTCTCCCCCGCAATCGTTGTATTTATGCGCGTATTCATTGGTGCAATGATCTTGCTTCCTATTGCGATCTATGACAAATCATTTTTTATCGCCATTAAGGGTTGGAAATTCATCGCTGTCTATGCCTTCTTTGAAATGGTAATTCCTTGGATTTTGATTGGAACTGCTGAGCAATCAATATCATCAGGACTTGCTGGACTACTTGTCGCATCTGTGCCAATTTTCTCCACCATTTTTGCTTCATTGCATGGTGATAAATCTGTTTGGCATCCGCGCCGTTTATTTGGAATGGGAATCGGCTTTCTTGGTGTTTTCTTACTAGTTGGAATCGAAAGCTTTACCGGATCATCAGATCCAATTGCAATCTGTATGGTCCTCGCTGCTGCTGCGGCTTACGCCTATGCCGTAATTTATGTAACTCGCAAGATGCCCGGAGTTTCAGGCATTGCTATTAACGGAATAGCCATGGCAATGACCGCCATCTTTTACTCACCAGCACTTTTCTTATTGTGGCCAGATCGCGCCATCGGACACACTGCGATTTATTCTGTAATCGCACTTGGAGTCTTTTCAACCGGTATCGCTTTTGCAGCTTTCTTCACAGTACTGGCAGAGATTGGTCCCACAAGAGCATCTTTAGTTACTTACATGAACACTGCATTTGCAGTTGTCTTAGGAGTTCTAGTCTTGAGTGAGCCAATAACAATTGGAATTATCGTTGGGTTGCCGCTGGTTTTGGCCGGCTCATATTTGGCAAGCCGTAAGCCAAAAGTATTAAATTAACTTTCGCCAAAACCTAATCTTTGCAAGAGTTTTGGATCGCGCTGCCACTCTTTAGAAACTTTGACATGCAGACCCAAGAATATTCGAGCGCCTAGTTCGCGTTCGATATCAGCGCGGGCGCGCATGCCTATATCTTTTAACCGCTCGCCTTTATGTCCCAAAATAATTCCAGTCTGCGAATCACGTTCTACGTGAATAGTTGCATGGATATCAAAGAAGGGGCGAGATCCAGTTTTCTCACGTTCTGCCATCTCATCGATGGTCACCATAATTGAATGTGGCAGCTCTTCGCGCGCATCACGCATTGCAGCTTCACGGATTAGCTCGCAGATCAACTGATCTATCCCCTGATCACTGGTCATATCTTCCGGATAAAAAGCAGGTCCGATCGGAAGTGATTTACCGATTAGCTCGGCCAAGAGATCGATTTGAGAATGAATGGCTGCAGATACCGGAACAATCTCATCCCACTTAAAACCTTTCGCAAGCGCGTTAATACCCGCAAGACGTAGCGCCAATTTCTCTTTGGAAATCAGATCAGTCTTGGTAACAAGTGCAAACTTCTTAGCACGCGGATGCTTTGCAATCTCTTGCGCAAGAAATTCATCACCTGAACCGGATGTTTCATCAGCTGGCAGACACATCATGACTATATCTACTGAATCTAAGCTCTGACCAACGACAGCATTTAAGCGATGGCCCAATAGCGTCTTGGGTTTATGGATACCTGGGGTATCCACTAAAACTGCTTGAAAGTTAGGTTGATTTACGATGCCGCGAATGGCATGGCGTGTGGTGTTGGGATGCGGTGATGTAATGGCAATTTTGCTGCCAACTAGCGCATTAATAAGAGTTGATTTTCCAGTATTTGGGCGTCCGACGATAGCGACGAAGCCGGAATGGAATTCACTCATGCCCCTATTCTCTCACTTGGCGCACTCTTTACCTAAAGCGCGCTAATTAACTCGATTGCATCTGTGACTGATGTGACGATTTCAGCGGCACGTTCGCCAATTAAACGGTGGCAACCCTCAGATGTTGGTGCGTTTATAGGACCAGGAATAGCCATAACTGGGCGCATTAACTCTGCCGCATCACGTGCGGTGCGCAACGAACCAGAACGAAAAGCTGCTTCTACAACCAAGGTCGCTTGCGAAAGTGCGGCAATGATGCGATTACGATTTAGAAATCGCACAGGAATGGCATGAGCACCCGGCATAACTTCTGAGATAAGCGCACCATTTTCAGCGATCTCTGCAAATAGCCGCACATTGCCAGCCGGATATGCCACATCAATTCCAGATGCAAGGACAGCAATAGTTCGCCCTTCTGCAATTAGCGCACCTTTGTGAGCTGCCGAATCAATTCCGTAGGCTCCACCGCTAACGATGTTCCATTCGCGGTCAACAAAACCTGCAGCAAAATCGCCTGCGATACGAATACCGTACGGGGTTGGATTACGAGTTCCGACAATTGCTAACGATCTTTCGTTAAGCGCCGATAGATCACCTTTGACCACCAAACCAATTGGGACGGCGGCTAAATCATTTAAATTAGCAGGCCATTCTGGTGAATCTGGCGTCAGGAAGATGGAACCTGTGATGCCTAGCGATTCATTGAGCTGACCAATATTTACCGTCCGTAGGTTATTTATCAATTTTTCAAATTTAATTCGGTCATATCCCCCGTTTAATAACTTTTCATAAACGACAACTGCGCCGAGTTCGGAGATTTGGTTCGACCAGAAGGTATGTCCGCCTTCAATATTGGCAAAGAGTGCAAGGCGCGCTTCTAGCTCGGTCACAGCTCTGAACCTTCGCGTAATTGATAGGCGCGCTTTACATCCGCTATCTGTGGGATGGCGTTTCCATTTAGATCCGCCAGCGTCCAAGATAGGCGAATAATCTTGTGCAGTCCCCGAGCTGTTAACCGTTCTTTATCTAACTCATCATGGAGAAAGTTCATAGCTGAACGCTCTGGCTTATAAGTTGTCCGTAAAGCCCGCGATGGGATCTCCGAATTTAGCGACCACGATTCACCCTTGAAGCGTTCTTTCGCTTTAGCTCGAGCGGCTAAAACACGAGAGGCGATTTCGGAGCTCGATTCACCTAATTCAGTCTGCGACATTTCAACTCGTGTTACAGGTTCGACCTGTACTCGCATATCGATACGATCCATCAACGGGCCAGATAGCTTTCCGAGATAGCGTCTGACTTGCACCGAGGAGCATGTACAAGCGCGACCACGACCAGCAAACTTTCCACAAGGACAAGGATTTGCAGCTAGAACCAGAAGAAATTTCGCGGGGAAAGTTAAGTTGCCAACGCTGCGCGCAATTGTGATGGTGCCTGATTCAAGCGGTTGACGTAGCGCATCTAAAACACCATTTGCACATTCTGGGGCCTCGTCTATAAAGAGCACACCGTGGTGAGCCAAAGAGCATGCACCGGGTTTGATTGCAGTTGAACCGCCGCCGACTAGAGCTACACGAGATGCGCTGTGATGTGGTGAAACAATTGGAGCCAAGCGCGATAACGGCGCACGATTACCTAAAGTTCCAGCGATCGAATGCACTGCCGTTACCTCCAGCGCTTCATCAATATTTAGCGCAGGCAAAATCGATGGCAGTCGTGATGCGATCATGGTCTTGCCCGCGCCAGGTGGGCCAATCAATAGCAAGTGGTGTCCCCCGCTTGCGGCCACCTCTGCTGCAAAGCGTGCAGCATGCTGTCCTGCGACATCAGCAAAATCGAATTGGTTTGTGTCTTCTTCAGCCGCTAGCTCAAGTT
>Ga0114958_10002423_pt1 | contig 13971 bp, 10 predicted proteins | sample C_130208_EF_Meta_FD_89577 | JGI IMG/M metagenome (GOLD analysis project Ga0114958, IMG submission 89577) | Freshwater microbial communities from Lake Croche, Canada to study carbon cycling - C_130208_EF_MetaG | ecosystem: Environmental > Aquatic > Freshwater > Lake | place: Lake Croche, Canada... | reverse complement strand
GTGATGGTGACAGAAGCTTTAAAACCTTATTGGGTAGCCGGTATGCAAGTATATTTTGTAAGTAATGTAGATGGCACACATATTGCAGAAACCTTAAAAAAAGTAAATGCTGAAGAAACATTATTCTTAATCGCTTCTAAAACTTTTACCACACAAGAAACGATGACCAATGCGCATACTGCACGTTCTTGGTTTGTAGAAAAAACATTGGATGAAAAGCATATAGCGACTCATTTTGTAGCTTTAAGCACCAATGAAAAAGAAGTCAATGCATTTGGGATTAGCAGTAAAAATATGTTTGAGTTTTGGGATTGGGTAGGTGGAAGATATTCTTTATGGAGTGCTATTGGTTTATCCATTGCATTAACAATTGGCTATGACAATTTTGAATCCTTATTAAAAGGAGCACATGATGCAGACAATCATTTTAAAAATACTGCTGCCGACAAAAATATTCCTATTATCATGGCTTTATTAGGCATTTGGTACACTAACTTTTTTGGAGCACAAAGTGAAGCCATACTACCCTACGATCAATACATGCATCGATTTGCAGCATATTTTCAACAAGGAAATATGGAAAGCAATGGCAAATACATTGACCGAAAAGGAACTGCAGTCAACTATGCCACTGGCCCTGTGATTTGGGGAGAACCTGGCACCAATGGACAACACGCATTTTATCAACTCATTCATCAAGGCACTTTGGTGATTCCTTGTGATTTTATCGCACCTGCCAAGAGTCATAATCCTATGGGTGATCATCATGATAAATTATTGAGTAATTATTTTGCACAAACCGAAGCATTACTAAACGGAAAAACAAATACTGAAGTAGTTGAAGAATTAAAAGCGGCTAAAAAAACAACTAAAGAAATTGAAAAATTAGCTCCTTTCAAAGTGTTCGCAGGCAATAAGCCTACTAATTCTTTTTTATTGAAACAATTAACACCCTCCACATTAGGATATTTAATTGCTACTTACGAACATAAAATATTTACACAAGGTGTTATTTGGAATATTTTTAGTTATGATCAATGGGGTGTTGAATTGGGCAAACAATTAGCGAATAAAATTTTACCCGAATTAGCAGATAACCATGATGTAAATACGCATGATAGTTCTACTAATGGATTGATGAATCAATATAAAAAATGGAGGAACTAGTTTTGGAAAATACAATACAAATAAGAAATATTCAAATTCAGGATAACGCTGCCATTGCGAAAGTGATTAGAGGTGCTTTAACAGAATTTGGTGCGAACAAACCCGGCACCGTTTATTATGACGACAGCACAGATCATTTATTTGAATTATTTCAAGTGCCAGGAGCAGTCTATTTTATTGCAGAAAAAGAGGGTGAGGTTTTGGGCGGTGGCGGCATCTACCCTACGCAAGCATTACCCGACGGGACTTGTGAATTAGTCAAATTATATTTGCATAAGCATGCACGTGGCACTGGCTTAGGCAAACAGCTTTTATTAAAGTCCATGGATTGGGCTAAGAATAATGGCTATAAACAAGTATACTTGGAGTCCATGCCTGAATTATCTAAAGCAGTTTCCATTTATGAAAATGTAGGATTCAAAAGAATCCATCAACCGCTAGGAAATAGTGGTCATGATGGATGTGATATCTGGATGGTAAAAGATTTAGCAGAATTAGTTTAAATAGAAATATTTACTAAACTGATACATTTTCCTGATTACCATTTTTCTACTTCTTCTCCACTTAAATTATCTCCGGCACTTGCAGGCGTATCCTTAGCTTCTAAAGGTTTCTTTTCTTGAATAGTGGAAGGATCCATATCTGGCTCCACTTCTTCCTCAACTGGAGGCGTATCTATTGGCGCAGTTTCATTGGAAGCTATTACTGAAGGTATTTCTATATTCGAATTTGAGGATAAATCAGAAAAAGTTCCTGATGATGTTTCTGAAGATATTTCTGAAGTTGAGGTACCCCCTTCATATGAATTTTCATTTTCGTCATGATTAAATGCATCAAAATCAAAATCGGGCATTAAATCGGTTTTCACAAAATCAATAGCTTCATTTAAAGCTTTAATGAATTTATTAAAATCTTCTTTATATACAAATACTTTATGACGATCATACCCATTGTTATCAAAACGTTTTCTGCTTTCTGTAATAGTTAAAAAATAATCTTGGCCACGTGTGGCTCTCACATCAAAAAAATAGGTTCTTCTTTTTCCAGCACGAATACGGGTACTGTATACACTTTCTATTTTTTGTTCATTGTTTTCGTAATTCACGGCATCTACATTTTAATAATTAAGAATTATTCTTAAAAATATATAAAATGTTATTAAAAATAAAAAATATTACCCCCTTATATTGAATAAAATGGGGAAAACACCCCTTAGGAATGTGCGTCTTGAGTTTGCTGAATTTGATATAATTCGGCATACAAGCCATTTTTAGCTAACAAACTTTCGTGTGTACCCATTTCTGCAATATGGCCTTCCTCTAAATAAATGATAAGGTCAAAATTGAAACTATAAAAGATTCTGTGGGTAATAAACAAAGCCGTTTTGTCCCCAATTTCTAGGGTCAAATTAGACAAAATGGTTTGTTCAGTCGTAGCATCTACCGCACTTAAACAATCATCAAAAATATACATAGAAGGCTTCTTTATAAGTGACCTTGCTATAGCCACTCTTTGTTTTTGTCCTCCACTTAAAGTGGTACCTCTTTCCCCTACTAATGTTTTAAATTGTTGATTTAATTGTTGAATTTCATTCAACACATGTGCTGTTTTAGTTGCATCCGCCATAGCATCATATCCTACTAAATCATATAATCCAAATTGAACATTATTTTCGATGGTATCACTAAATAAGAATACATCTTGTTGCACATAACCAATGGACTTTCTTACATGCTGTGTCTGGATATCTTTAATATCAATCCCGTCCAATAAAATTGATCCGCTATTTGTATCATACATTCTATTTAATAATTGGGCGATGGTACTTTTTCCTGATCCTGTTTTACCTAATATCAACACTTTTTGTCCCGATTGAATGGTGACATCAAAATCAACCAAAGCTTTAATGCCTGAATGAGGATATTCAAAATAAACATTTTTAAATTCAATTCCTCCTTTTAAAACTGGAGAAATAGCATCTTTTTTACTTTGTATATTAGGTACAATAGATAAAAATTCATTTAATCTTTTTTGAGACGCAGCTGCTCTTTGAATCATGCTAGCAGTCCAACCAATGGCACTCACAGGAAAAGTAAGCATATTAATATAAATCACGAACTCCACGACAGTGCCCACTTTGCTTGGATCATGATAGGCTTGTAATCCGCCTAAATAGATAGTTAATAAGGTACTTAACCCAATCATCAAAGCCATAGTAGGTGCATAAAACGCTTCTACCTTAGCTAAACTCACTGCATTTTTACGATACAACTCACTATTGGTTTTAAAAAAACCAAGCATCGCTTTTTCTTGTACAAATGATTTTATAACTCTAATGCCCGAATAAGATTCCTGAGCATTCGTAGTGAGATTAGATAATTGACCTTGTATTTCTTCACTCTTTTTATTAATAACACTATTAACAATATAAATAGTAATGGCAAGAATTGGAAGTGGGGATAAAACATATAAACTCAAAACTATATCCTTACTAAACATATTATACAAACAAAAACCAATGAGTGAAATCAAATTGATCAAATACATTAAAGAAGGGCCCGTATACATTCTTACCCTACTCACATCTTCGGTGATACGACTCATTAAATCACCCGTACTATGCGTTTTGTAAAATTCGGTATCTAATTTTTGATAGTGGGCATACACTTGATTTTTTTGATCAAATTCAATGTGTCGACTCATGACAATAATGGTCTGTCGCATAAAAAACATAAACACTCCTCTTATAATGGCTAACACTAATATAGTTATGCTACAAAAAGTCACAATCCAACTAAAGCTAAATTTGAAATGACTGCTTAATTGATCAATTCCCTGTAGGATGTATTCACTATGTACGGTATTTGCTGGGGCTGCTCCAGGTAATTTTGCTTGAACCATTCCCACCACATATCCCGTGATTTGAGGGGCTAAAACAGCCAAATAGTTGGTCGCTATCACCAACAAGATTCCAAGAAAAAATCGAACCCTATATTTCCAAAAAAAGACATTTAATGCTGCTAGTTCTTTCACTTATACCATTTTTGTAAAGATACATGGTAGTCAATAAATTAGGAGATTTGTTTAAGCATATAAAAAGCAAGTATTTTTTGCATATTTGGGTTTCCCTTACTACATTTGCCGCGGAGAGTTGGCAGAGCGGTCGAATGCGGCAGTCTTGAAAACTGTTGACTGTAACAGGTCCTGGGGTTCGAATCCCTAACTCTCCGCCAATAAGTTGAAAACCTGGCATTTATGCCGGGTTTTTTTATGGATTTATAGGAACCAAGCTTGCTTGAGAGACTAGAAATTCATAAAAAAACCTTAAACCGCATAGCGGTTGGTTTTCAACTTATTGGCTCCCCCCCCGGGGGAAGCCGGAACGAAGTGACGGCAATCTCTGTATTATGGATTGTGCTTGTTTAATCCTCCAGCACTCCAAACTTTCCATTTTCATAATCCTCAAATGCTTGAACAATTTCTGCTCTTGTATTCATTACAAAAGGGCCATGAGGAGCAATGGGTTCATTGATAGGTTCCCCACTTAAAATAAGCACCACCGATTTTTCGGTGGCTTGTATTGTAAAATCAGTACCTTCATTTTTGAATAATAAGAAATGATCTAACGGCACATCTTCAGTTTGATTCACTAATATATTCCCTTCAATCACGATTAACGCAGTATTAAAATGAGCAGGGAAACTCAAATTAGCACTACCTCCTTTTTCTAACTTTACATTAAATAAATTCACAGGAGTAAATGTACTTGCAGCCCCATTTTGATCATATTGAGTACCCGCAATTAATTCTATAAATCCATTATCCACTTGAACTTTGGGAATATCTAAATTTGAAATAGCTTGATATTTAGGAGTTGACATTTTATCCTTTGCAGGTAAATTCACCCACAACTGAACCATTTGAAAATCACCTCCTGTTTTACAAAAACTTTCAGCATGATACTCTTTATGTAACACCCCAGATGCTGCAGTCATCCATTGTACATCCCCTTCGTGAATTTCACCCCCTCCACCTGCACTATCATGATGCGCTACACTTCCTTTATAAGCAATGGTCACTGTTTCAAAACCACGATGCGGATGCACTCCCACTCCTTTAGGTTTTCCTGTAGGAGGAAAATGATATTTAGAAGCATAGTCCAACATAATGAATGGATCCATTCTTTGCATGGTAAGGCCATAGCCACTTGGAATAAAGTTATGTACTCTAAATCCATCCCCTACAAAATGAGGTTGCCTTGGGGCCAACACCATTTCAATTTGTTTGACTGACATAAAAAGAAATAAGAATAAAAAAACTAGTTACTGTACTTGCTCAAATAGCTATTCCAAAATCCAATAAAAATAGACGCTTTGTTACGCAAAGTTAAATTACCAGATTCTAATATTAAACCTGAATTAAAATTGGCATTACGTTTTGCTTGACCATCCAATTCTAAATCTACAAATTTAATAGTTGAATCAGAAGGATTATATTGAATGTGATTGATAAAAGTACGGTAAGTAAAAGTTAAAGTATCAGTGATTTGAACATGCACACTGTCTAAATCATTCATATTACCTGGACTCTTTGGATAAATAATATTTAAAGAATCTAAATAGGCTAAACCATTTTTATCATTTGGATTTTTGATAGATCTGATGATAATTGAATCCGCAAATTTTAATACGCCTGGATTGATAGAATCTTTAGCATTAAATACAAATTCAGGCATCATATATGTAATACTACGAGACCATTTTCCAATAAATTTATCTCTTACTTCAGCAGTAATCATACGCTTATTGTAAGCATAATCTAATTCATACACCACCGACTTATTACAAGCAGTGGATAAAACTAAAACCATTATACCTATATAACCTACTATAACTCTCATAGAATCAATTTAAATTAGAAATATAAAGATAGATAATTTATTAAAGTGTCCCACCTTTTAAAATGAAAATATTAAAAAATATTAGAATATATAAGGGGAAATGGTCTATTTACCTTTCTTCTCTTCTAACTTTTGGACGGCAATTAAATCGGTCAATGCCACATTCATAGGCAATTGTCCTATTTGCACTATGGCTCTTTTACCCTTAAATCCGATGACCTCCCCCACTTGATAATTCTTTTTCAATTTTACCATCATACCCACTTCAATGGGTTGTGAAAGTTCTTTATACTGTTTGTCTACTTTTTTGGCCAATTTATTAATCACAATCGCATCATTCTTTTTAAATAACAAATGATACAGATTTTTCATGACCTCCTCCTTCTTATCCGCTTTTTTCCAATCCAATGCAATTTGACGCAATTTGCGTTCCATATCTTTCAAATAAGCAAACTTATCTTCGGCTATTTTATTTTGCTCTCTTAGTAAATTGATTTGTTGAATATGTTTTTCCTTATTAAGTGTTTTTTGAAGATCACTATTTAAAACTTCATTTTCCTTTATTTTCTTATGCAATTCTTTTCTTTCTATTTGTACTAATTGCAAATCCTGCTCTGTTCGATTCAATAATTTATCTAATTCAAAATGATGACTATCCACCAACTTTCGTGCGCGATTGATTAAATTTTTTGGAAGACCTATGCGTTCAGCAATCGCAAAAGTATATGAACTACCTGGTTTGCCTATTACTAATTGATATAAGGGTTCCAATTTTACTTCATCAAATTGCATGGCACCATTTACAATACCTTTATTATGATTTGCCATTACTTTTAAATTCAAATAATGGGTGGTCACAATTCCCTGTGCATGTCGGTGAGATAATTCTTCTAAAATAACTTCTGCAAAAGCGCCTCCTAAATGAGGATCACTGCCACTTCCTAATTCATCAATAAAAAATAAGGTTTTACCATTCGCATTTTCTATGAAATGCTTCATGTGCTTTAAATGACTAGAATAAGTACTTAATTCGAAAGCTAAATTTTGCGTATCTCCTAATTGAATAAATAACTGCTTATATATTCCCATTTTAGAATCGGGATGCACCGGCACCAATAAACCACTTTGCAGCATGACTTGATTGAGCCCTAAAGTTTTCATGGAGACCGTTTTCCCCCCTGCATTGGGTCCACTTATAATTAAAATTCTAGATTCATCATCTAATTCAATATCAACAGGTATAGTTTTTTTACCTGAAGTTTTATTGTAGATATAAAGTAAGGGGTGATACGCTTGTATTAAATGAGAGGTAGCCGTATTCGCCACCTCGGGTAATTGACCATTCATTTCAATGGCCAATAAAGACTTGGCTTTGACATAATCAAATAAGCCTACTATTTTCAAATAATCCTTTAATAAAGAGGAATAAGGAGCTAATTGAGCGGTTAATAGTCTTAGCACCCTTTGCACTTCTTTTTCTTCTTCTTGTTCTAAACTGTATAATTCATTATTTAATTCAATAGTTTCCTCCGGTTCAATAAAAGCGGTTTTACGACTATCACTTTCCCCATGTAAAAAACCTTTCACTTGTCTCTTATATTCCGAAAATACTGCCACCACTCTTCGGCCATTACTAAAGCTCTCGTCAATATCTGCAGTATATCCAGATTTCGCTAAACGACTCACTACCTTCTCAAATATGCGTCTAAGTTCTTGTCGTTTTTTATACAACTGCATTCTGATATATGCCAAATCCTCTGAAGCGTTATCTTTTACCAATCCTCTATCATCAATGATCACATCCATTGCTTCTATGATATACTTTTCAAAGTAAGTATCATGAAGTATTAAACATAAATTAGGATACGCACTTCTTCTTTCCTCATCAAACCATTTAAAAACCTGCTCCATGTGCATCATCAACCTGCGAATTAACAACCACTGTTCGCCCGTCAATTGAGCTCCTGGAATTCCTAATAAATGAACATCTTTACGAATATCCAATACAAAATCGGAAGGAAAGTATTGATTCGCCAATTTTATGTACTTATACTCCTGCGTTTGCGATAAAGCTGTTTGAATGTAATTTAAATGAGTATGGATGCGCATATCCTCTACCCATTCCTTCCCCATATTAGTTTGGCAGTAATTCAATAAAATAGTAATAATTTTATCAAACTCTAATTGAACCAGTGCATTTTCAGGATATAATTTCATTGGGATAGATAGGCGGCAAAATTAATCAAATAAAGTGGAAATTGCATTGAACCAATTAGGTTAATTATTGTTATATATGAAGTAAACAATTAACATGAAAAAGACATATCACATCTTTCTGGTTTTTACATTATTCATTTGTTTAAGTGCTTGCGCTCAAAATAAAACGAACTCAAAAAATAATAAAATAAATATGACCCATACCGAAACTATTACTTTAGGATCAGGTTGCTTTTGGTGCACCGAAGCCATCTTTCAACGTTTACAGGGTGTTGTCAAAGTCACTAGTGGCTATAGTGGCGGTTTTGTGGACAATCCTACTTATGAGCAAGTTTGTGACAAAAACACAGGCCATGCCGAAGTTTGTCAAATTGTATATGATACGACCCAAATTAAATTAGATGATATATTAGCTGTATTTTGGAAAACACATGACCCTACCACATTAAACCAACAAGGAAATGATGTGGGGCCTCAATATCGTAGCGTTGTATTCTTCCACAATGAGCACCAAAAAGAATTGGCTCAACAATACATCACAGCTCTGAATGATTCAAAAGCCTGGGCGAACCCTGTTGTTACTACAGTTGAACCTTTTCAAAAGTTTTATGCGGCCGAAAACTACCACCAAAATTATTACAACGACAATAAAAACCAAGGTTATTGCCGTTATGTCATTGGCCCTAAATTGGAGAAATTTGAAAAAGTTTTCAAGGATAAATTAAAAAAGGACTAGGATTCATTTTATATTTAGCTATCCAAAAAAGCTAATTATGAAAAAGGTAGGCGCTTCTTTATCGTTATTATTATTGACGCTATGCAGTATGAATGCAGTCTGTCAACCTGTTTTCAATCATGATGATACCCTGCGTGGAAGTTTAAACGCTCAACGTGATTGGTTTGACATTCAACGATATGACATCCATGTTACCCCTAATTATGCTCAAAAATCTATTACGGGAATGGTACAATGGACTGCCAAAGTAAAAAAGCCTGCACAAAATATTCAAATAGATTTACAACAACCCTTACTCATCGACAGTATCACTTATGTTGGAAGTAAAAATGGGGCAACTCAATCCCTTTCTTTTTCCAGAAATAACAATGTTGCTATTGTAAAATTTACAGACCAACCCAATTTACAATCTAATTTTAATTTGTTCATTTACTATCATGGGGTCCCAAGAGAAGCCATTCGTCCCCCTTGGGATGGTGGATGGATTTGGAAAAAAGATGCCAATGGTAAACCTTGGATGTCTGTGGCATGTCAAGGTTTAGGTGCTTCCGTTTGGTATCCTTGCAAGGATCATCAATCTGACGAACCCGATTTAGGTGCGAGTTTGACCATGAATATTCCCGATACTTTAAATGCCATTTCGAATGGTAGAATGATTAAAAAAATAAATCAAGGTCATATAACCAGCTATACCTGGGAAGTAAAAAATCCAATCAATAATTATAATATTATCCCCTACATTGGAGATTATGTAGGATGGAATGAAAAATACCCAGGTTTAAAAGGTGATTTAGATGTGCATTATTGGATACTAAGAGAGGACTCGTTAAAAGCTCGTAAACAATTTACACAAGTTCCTCAAATGTTAAAAGCTTTTGAATATTGGATGGGGCCTTATCCTTTTTATGAAGATGGCTATCAATTAGTACAAAGCCCCCATTTAGGTATGGAACATCAATCTGCAGTGGCATATGGGAATAAATTTATGAATGGCTATTTAGGACGTGATTTATCTGGCACAGGCTGGGGTGACAAATGGGATTTTATTATCGTGCATGAAAGTGGTCACGAATGGTTTGCCAATAATATTACCACTCAGGACATTGCTGATATGTGGGTCCATGAAGGATTTACCAATTATTCCGAAACCTTAATGACGGATTATTATTTTGGAGTTGAAGCGGGCAACGATTATAATTTTGGAATACGAAAAAATATCCGCAACGATAAACCTGTCATAGGTCACTATGGTGTAAATGAAGAAGGCAGTGGTGATATGTATTACAAAGGATCCAATATGATTCATACTATCAGACACTCCATAAATAATGATAGCCTATTTCGTCAAATAATAATGGGTTTGAATAAAACTTTTTATCACAAAACAGTGACCACGCAAGACATTGAAAATTACATTTCAATGCAAGCTGGATTTAACTATAAAAAAATATACGACCAATATTTACGTACTGCACAAATACCTGAATTAATTTTTCAATACGACTCTAAAGAAAAAATATTGACTTATCAATGGAAAAATTGCGAGGTTGGGTTTAACTTACCATTATCATTTACTTATAGAGATAAAAAATACAACCTATCTCCTATTGATTATATCCCTCAAAAGAAATTAATCACGCAAGATAATTTTGATTTAAAAGAATTTACAAATCTTATTAATAGATTGTATTACGTAAAAGTAGTCTCAGAATAAAACGACAAAAAAATTATACATTTTTTAGATACATAAGTGAATCAATCGTTTGAGATGTTGATCTTTATAAAATAATAACCTCTATAAGCTAGGATTCACTCTTCCTAAACTGTATAAACGTCTCTGCCAATAAGGATCAGTTAAATCACCAATAGTAACCCCTTGGCTAGTGGAAGCATGTGCAAATTTATTATTCGCTATATAAATACCTACATGGGAGATGCGTCTACGTCCTTCTGTTTTAAAAAATATCAAATCTCCTTCCTTTAAATCATTCCATTCAATTTTAAAACTCTGCTCATACTGTTCTGCTGCAGTTCGTTTTAAATTGACTTTAAATATATCTTTCATCACATCCAACGTAAAATAGGAACAATCCACGCCATTTTTTGAATTACCTCCTAATACATACGGAGTACCCCACCATTCATCTATCTTTTGTAATAAAGGAATATTTTTTATTTCTTCCACAGCGATATCCATTTTAATGGAATATTTTAATTGCAACCAATTGGCTTTTTCTACCTCAGATAAATTACTCGGCATCATCTCATAATTCTTACTCACTGGAGCTGGCTTTTCAGTTTCCACTGCATCTGATGCATTATTGATCATGATTTTACCAGGTGTCACGGAAATGTCTTCTAAAAATTCCATTTTACGAGGTGCTTTAGGACTCGTCACATTTACCTTACTCAAAGTAGCAGACTTAGGTAATGAAATGGACTTTAAGGCACTACAACTGCTTAATAAAGCAATCATACTGCAGGCTCCTAAAAAATGTTTACCTAATTCTATTTTCATAGGTAGGCAAGATACTGTAAGTCCTTGTAAATTGACCTATTTTGGCTTATTTTAACTGTTTTTTTGTGGAAAATTAAGCCTCCTAAAACCCCTGTTTTTTACGATATTTGTACACTTAGTCCCTATTCCTACATGCCAAAGTTTTCACATTTACACGTTCATACGCAATATTCATTATTAGATGGTGCCGCTTCCATTGAAGGCTTATATGATAAAGCCATTAAAGATGATATGCCCGCTTTGGCCATTACCGATCATGGTAATATGTTTGGCGCTTTTAAATTTGTAAGTCAGGCATGGAAAAAAACCAAAGTAGTTGGAAAAGATGCGAAAGGAAATGATATTCTAGCTCCTATTGTAAAACCCATTGTAGGTTGTGAATTTTATGTCGTAAAAGACAGACATATTAAAACTTTTACAAAGGAAGCGAAAGACGATAGATACCATCAGGTGTTACTTGCTAAAAATGCTATTGGATATCAAAATTTAATCAAACTAACATCCTTAGGATATATTGAAGGAATGTATAGTAAGTATCCCCGTATTGATAAAGAATTAATTGAAAAATATCATGAAGGACTTATTGCGACCACTTGTTGTATTGGTGCTTATGTTCCTCAAACCATTTTAAAAAAAGATGAAGCCGAAGCAGAAAAAGAATTTAAATGGTGGTTGAATATGTTTGGTGAAGATTATTACATTGAAATTCAAAGACATCAAATTCCAGAGCAAGAAATTATCAATCAAAGATTACTTCAATTTGCCAAAAAATACAAAGTGCCTGTCATTGCCACCAACGATAGTCATTATGTAAATGAGGATGATGCCAATGCCCATGATATTTTGCTATGTATCAATACCGGAGAAAAACAATCCACTCCAGGTTTTGATGATTTCGTTAATGATGAAATTCAAGTCAAAAACAGAAGATTCAAATTTCCTAATAACGAATTTTATTTTAAAACAACCGATCAAATGAGTCAACTGTTTCAGGACATTCCTGAATCTATTGATAACACAAATGCGATTGTAGATAAAGTAGATATCTTAAATTTAAAAAAAGATATTTTATTGCCCGCGTTCCCTATTCCTAAAGCATTCCAAATACATAAGGATGCCAATATGAATCAATGGGAATTTTTAAAACATATCACTTTAGAAGGTGCACATAAAAGATATCCTGAAATAACCACCGAAATACAAGAGCGTATTGATTTTGAATTATTCACCATCAGAACCATGGGTTTTGCAGGTTATTTCTTGATTGTAAGTGACTTTATTAAAGCAGGTCGTGAGATGGGCGTTTTTGTGGGGCCAGGTCGAGGTTCGGCAGCAGGAAGTGTGGTCGCCTATTGTATTGGGATTACCAATATTGATCCTATCAAATATCAATTACTATTTGAACGTTTCTTAAATCCGGATCGTAAGAGTATGCCGGATATTGATACGGACTTTGATGATGAAGGCCGTCAAAAAGTCATCGATTATGTAGTTGATAAATATGGCAAGGAACAAGTAGCACAAATTGTTACCTATGGTACGATGGCTGCTAAAATGAGTATCAAAGATGTAGCACGTGTAATGGACTTGCCTTTATCTGAAAGTAATTTGTTAGCTAAATTAGTTCCAGATAAACCAGGTACCGAATTAAGAAGAGTCTTGCACGCTCCTATTACGGCGAAAGAAGGTGAAAAATCATTAGCCGAAAAAGAAGGTTACCAACCTGAAGATATTGACAACGTTAAAAAAATTAGAGAGATCTATAAAGGAACCGATTTACGTGCTGCTGTATTACATGAAGCCGAAAGATTAGAAGGATCCGTTCGAAATACAGGAATTCATGCGGCAGGTATTATCATTGCACCAAGCGACTTAACCGAAATCATGCCAGTAGCAACTGCAAAAGATTCTAATTTATGGGTGACTCAAATTGAAGGAAGTGTGATTGAAGAAGCGGGTGTTATTAAAATGGACTTTTTGGGATTAAAAACCTTATCTATTTTAAAAACTGCCCTGGAATTAATTAAACAAAATCATGGTGTCACGATAGATCTGGATTTAATATCCTTGGAGGATGAAAAAACATTTTATTTATATCAACGTGGAGAAACCAATGCCACTTTCCAATTTGAGAGTGTGGGAATGCAAAAACATTTACGCGATTTAAAACCAGATAAATTTGCCGATCTCATTGCCATGAACGCCTTGTATCGTCCAGGCCCTATGGCATATATTCCAAATTTCATTGATCGTAAACACGGCAAGGAAACCATACAGTATGATTTACCTGTGATGGAAGAAATTTTAGCAGATACTTATGGCATTACGGTGTATCAGGAACAGGTCATGTTATTAAGTCAAAAGATTGCAAGCTTTACCAAAGGAGATGCGGATGTACTTCGTAAAGCCATGGGTAAAAAGCAAAAATCGGTG